>Ga0163154_10000370_pt1 | contig 67652 bp, 52 predicted proteins | sample OliLakLV19MP9P1_FD_148649 | JGI IMG/M metagenome (GOLD analysis project Ga0163154, IMG submission 148649) | Freshwater microbial mat bacterial communities from Lake Vanda, McMurdo Dry Valleys, Antarctica - Oligotrophic Lake LV.19.MP9.P1 | ecosystem: Environmental > Aquatic > Freshwater > Lake >... | reverse complement strand
TTTCCGGCTACGTTCTCACCGATTTTTCGCGCGACTGCCTGAGCCGCATGGCGACCGGCTTGAAGCCGCGTTCCGGCCAGCGCGCGTGGCGCGTCACCGGCGACTACGGTTCCGGCAAATCGAGTTTTGCTTTGCTGCTGGCCCATTGGCTCGCCGGCGACGACGCAAAGTTTCCACCGCAGATTCGCAAGGCGGCGGACTTTCATCAGTTCGGCGTTCCGCGTCCGCACTTCGTTCCGGTGTTGGTAACGTGCTCCCGGCAACCGCTTGGCGTTTCGATTCTCAAGTCGCTGCAACAAACACTCAGCGGCCTCTATCGGCACGGCGCGAAATCAAAGCTCGCGCTCGAAGTGCAGCGGCTGATCGAGTCGAAACATGAGCCGACGGAGGATGAAATCTTCGACCTCATCCACGACGTAAATTCGCGGATCATCGCCGACACCAAAGGCAAGGGGCTGCTCCTCATCATTGATGAGCTTGGCAAATTCCTGGAATTCGCTGCGTCGCATCCGGATCGGCAGGATGTGTTTTTGTTACAGCGACTCGCCGAAGCTGCGTCGCGCAGTGGCGAAAAGCCGTTGTTCGTCGTCTGCCTCCTGCACCAAGGGTTCTACGCTTACGCCGACAACCTCAATCAGTCGGCGCAGCGTGAATGGGAGAAGGTTGCAGCCCGCTTCGAGGAGATTGTTTTCAATCAACCCGTCGAGCAAGTGGCGCACGTCATCGCCTCCGCGCTCAACGTCAGGACACACGATCTACCCCGTCCGCTACCAAACGAATTGAGGCAGGCGATGGAGCGCACCTTGGCGCTGGGTTGGTTCGGCTCGGTGCCTGCCAAATCACTGCTTGAGAATGCAACGCGCCTGTATCCGCTTCATCCCACGGTGCTGCCGGTTCTCATTCGCACATTTCGGCGGTTTGGGCAGAATGAGCGTTCGTTGTTCAGCTTCCTTTTGTCGAACGAGCCGTTCGGCCTCCAAGCGTTCGCTGAGAAGCAAGTCGGGCGCGGCGAGGTCTATCGGCTGCACAATTTCTACGACTACGTGCGGACGAACTTCGGGCATCGCCTGGCCGTCCAAAGCTATCGAAGCCACTGGAACTTGATTGACTCAGTGATCGAAACCTTCGCCACCGACGATGAGTTGCACGTCAGGCTCCTCAAGACGGTAGGCATCTTGAATCTTCTGAACGACGGCGATCTTTTGCCCACGGACGACTCCGTCGTGTGTGCGTTGGCTGGTCCCGACCACGCCGAGCAAAAGTCCGTTCGCACCGCCATCGAAAATCTCCACAAAGGAAAGCGTGTGCTTTACGACCGTGGCCGCGGCCGTGGGCTGTGTCTGTGGCCGCATACTTCGGTGGACCTCGAAGGCGCATACGAGAACGCCCGGCGTGCCATCGACTCCACGCAGCGAGTCGCCACGCTCATCAAGGATTCGCTCGAAACCCGGCCGATTGTTGCCCGCCGCCACTACATCGAAACAGGAAATCTGCGGCACTGCGAAGTGCGCTACTGCGCTGTCGGTGAACTGACGGGCACCCTTGACCAGAATACGACCGACTCGGATGGCGTCATCGTGGTGCCCTTGTGCGAAACAGTCGAGGAGCGGAAGATCGCCTTGGAATTCGCGAAGCATCCCGGGCTCCAGAATCGCTCGCACTGGCTCGTTGCGGTGCCTCAGCCTTTGCGCAACCTCGCAAGCCTCGTGCAAGAAGTTCAGCGATGGGAATGGGTTGCCACCAACACGCTCGAATTGAACGCCGACAAATTCGCGCGCGAGGAAGTATCGCGGCAGAAGGCGGCAGCACGTTCGCAGTTGGAGCGCCGCATCCAGAGCTACATCGGCCTCAAGCAACTCACCGGGCAGATGATGCTCGAATGGTATAGCTGCGGTCACACGCTCAAAATCCGTGACGGACGCGAACTGCTCGAAACGCTGTCGGAGATTTTCGACAAAACCTACGAGAAAGCTCCGCACATTCACAATGAGTTGGTCAATCGCCGCAGCCTCAGTTCCGCCGCGGCGGCAGCGAGGATGCGGCTCATCAAGTTGATGTTCACCAACGGCCACGCCGAGTGGCTTGGTCTCGATCCGGCGAAGAAGCCACCGGAGATGTCGATGTATCTCTCCGTCCTCAAGAATGCGGGACTGCACCGGCAGCGCGAGAATTCGTGGCGCATCGGCGAGCCGCATCACCAGACCGACGTGAGATGCCGCGTTCTGCCGACGCTCCATCGGATACGCGAGATCGTGAAGGAGCAACCCGACAGCCGCGTGAACATCGCGGCTCTCTTCGACGAACTCCGGAAGCCACCTTACGGCGTGCGCGACGGACTCATTCCGCTACTGCTTACCGTGTTCGCAATCGCCCACGAAAGAGATGTCGCGTTCTACAAAGACGGCTCGTTCGTGCGTGAACTCAACGGCGAAACAATGCTCCTGCTGACCAAGACACCGGAGCGATTCGACATTCAGTATTGCAAGATCGAGGGCGTGCGCGCCGAAGTGTTCGAGCGTCTCCTCACGGTTCTCGAAGTCAAAGCTGCGGAGGGCCGCAACCTCGAAGTGCTTGATGTAGTGAAGACGCTCTGTGTGTTCGTGGCGCAGCTTCCGGCGTTTGTGCTGAATACAAAGAAGCTCCCGCCAGCCGCGCTCGCAGTGCGCGATACCATCTTGAGTGCGCGCGAACCGGCTCGCCTGCTATTCTCGGATCTTCCCAAGGCGTGCGGTTTCGATCCGATCGGATCGCACGCGACCGCAACGAAGGCGACGATTGCCTTCGTCAAGACCCTGAAGACTGCACTCGATGACCTGCGAACGGCGTTTCCCGAGATGCAGGAGCGCATGCGCGTCCGGCTTCGCGGGGCTTTTGATCTGCCGGGAACATTTCAACAGTTCAGAACCGCACTTTCGGCCCGTTCTGAACAGGTTCTCGTCGGCGTCGCTGAGCCCAAATTGCGGGCGTTCTGTCTTCGCCTCATCGACGACAATCTCCCCGAATCAGACTGGCTCGAATCCCTGGGCAGCTATCTCGCCCTCAAGCCGCCGTCGAAGTGGCACGATGCCGAAGAAGACCTTTTCAACAACGACCTCGCCGCATGGGCCATACGGTTCCATCACGTCGAGAGCATCGTTTTCGCCGCTGGGAAATCGCCGCGTAATTCCGTCGGCGTCCGCCTTTCCATCACCCAGGCCAACGGCATTGAACATGAGCAGGTGCTCCACTACACCGCAGACGAAGAGCATCGAATGAAAGAGCTACAACAACAGTTTGAAGGGCTGCTTACGAAAGAAGGGCGTCTCGGGTTGGCGGCTGCATCGCGAGCGATTTTGACCAGTTTCGAGAAAAGGAGCAAAGCCACCCATGAATAAGCCCACTAGACACATTCTCTGCATGTCCGGAGGTAAGGACAGCACCGCCCTCGCTCTCTACATGCGGGATCGCAATCCCGACATGGAATATGTCTTCTGCGACACCGACAAGGAGCTGACCGAAACTTACGAGTATCTGAACCAAGTCGAGGCGTTCCTCGGAAAGAAGATCATTCGGCTCAATGCGAAAGCCGGCTTCGATCACTGGCTAGATGTCTTCGGTGGCTACCTCCCATCGCCGCAGATGCGCTGGTGCACGAAGCTGCTGAAGCTGAAACCGTTTGAGGAGTTCGTTGGCGAAGAACCAGTGGTCAGCTACGTCGGCATCCGAGCCGACGAAGATCGCGTCGGCTACATCAGCACGAAAGACAACATCAAGGCCGTGTTCCCATTCAAGGAGGACGGCATCGACTACGCCGGCGTGATGAGGATTCTCCAGGACAGCGGGATTGGGCTGCCGCCCTACCTCAAATGGGGGCGCACTCACTCGGGCTGCTTCTTCTGCTTCTTCCAACGTCCGATCGAGTGGGTGCGACTGCTCGAAACGCATCCTGATCAATTCGACGAAGCTCAGAAATACGAGAAGCTCAGCGACGACGCCGGCAAGACGTTCACATGGAGTCAAGGAATGCCGCTGAGCGAACTCAGGAAACCAGAGAATGTCGCTGCGATAAAGCGTCGCAACGCTGATTTCGAGGAGAGACGCAAAGCTAATCGTGGCAATAGACGTTTGGTTGAAGTGCTTGGAGGGATGGAGGAGGAAGACGATGGGCCGAAGGCATGCTTAATTTGCCAACTATGAGGTCACGACTTCCTCGTAACCTAAACCCTCGTTTCTTCGACGATACGCTCCACCCGTATTGCGACGATTACGAAGACCGATACAGCCTTGACTACAAAGGCCGCGGGTTTCTAATTGAAAATCGAACTCCATTCACTGTGCATTTGTGTGAAGGATTCACGGGAAAGGAGCTTTCGGAAAGACGATGGCTTGTAAATTTGCTTCGCGTTGCTAGTTACATTCAAAAGCAGACCGGGCAATGGCCGGACTTGACCACTGAGTGGGCGGAAATGTGTCCTGGTGGTGCAGTGAAAGTGAATGTAACACCACTTGCGGCCATGCTAGTCTCTGAGCCTCAACTTCCGGATGTGCTAGAGACCGTAAACTCCCGTATCGATAAAGCCCTCGATACGCCAGATGCTGAGTTTTCCGAGGCTGAGCGCCACTATCACGAAGAGCTTGAGAGTTTGGTTGCATTTGGAAAAGATATGTTGACTGCTCAGCGTGAGTTTGACGAGGAGCCTCTTCGCACTCTGAACACGAATACAAAGACGAGGAGGCTCCGATTCGTCGCGGTAATTGCTCGATTCGCGCGCTCACCATCAACCGAAACGCGCTTAAGCGCATCACTGTTGGAGTGGGCATCTCAGCACCTGAGTGAGCTTCGTTGTCACGCCGACTCAAAAGGTGCTATCCTTGCAAGCACCGGAAGGGCCTCGGCAGTTCCTTACTTGAAAGTGGCTAAGGAACTAGGGGTCATCGCTCCAGTCGGGAGAGGACTAGCTTTAACCAACTCAGGTCTAGCGCTCGCCCTTTTGCCTGCGTCAGCGGAGCTTTTCAGCTTAAAGATGGAGGAACGCCTTTTTTTCCTGTTTGAACTCCTTCTGCGCGACATCGACTATATTTGTCCATTGTTGATTGTCCTCACAATGGACTTTCAAACAAAGGCTCAACTCAGAACACGTTTTGCTGAGGCGTATACTGAGCATGTTCGTTCTCTTCTCTGTCATTGCGGAACGAGGCGGTCACGCAATTTGCTCGAGTCCGCGCTTGATCGAATAGCGCGTTGGCGTCGCGCGGCGGTCTACATGGAACACATAGTTGATCCACGCTTGTCCTGGCTAGTCGACCTTGAGCTATGCGAAATGCGAGGGGATTCCATCCGAGCCACGGAAGGTGGAGTCAGGCTCGCCAAAGCATTCGAGGACCACCAGGAGGGGAGCGCGTTGCCCATAACGAAATCCTTTCTGCGAAATCGCTTCTTCAAAAGTATCGGCAGAATCCTGAGACATCCTTCGGCTGATCACCGCCAAGGACCAGTTCCATCCGAAGAATTGGCATCATTGCTGAAGCCGATATGTCTGTTCATACAGCGCAATACTCAGTCATTGGCACCAAATCGCATCGTCGCCTCATCACTTTTTCGTTATGCCGGAATTGTGTTATTCACTCAAAACCGTATTGCTGCTGACTTCTCAGATATGGCTGCGTTCTTCTCGAACGAGGAGACAGCGCGACTATGCGGCTGGCAACTTCGCTGGCAGACGGCTCAAGACGACGGCTACCTTTCCCCAACGCCCAAATCACTGGAGGCTTAAACAATGGACTACTCAAAACTGAACCTAGCGGACAATCCGTTTACCGCTACACCAATTTCCGGGCGACCCGTTTGGTGTGGTATGCAGAAACTTAAAGCCGATTTAGAACGCCGGCTGCAAATCTCACTCAGGACTTCACCATCTTCGATCATTTTGAATTGGGGAAACTACGGAAGCGGCAAAACACACGCGGCAAAATTCTTCACGAGTGACTTGACCCTTCAGGACGCGATGGCAGCCGCGGGGTTGCCTGCGCCGCCCTTGGCTTTTTATATCGGATTTCCTCGAGTTGACAGAGGGGCGGCCTTCAATCTCACCTCGTCAATAATTGGCAAATTTGGAGTCGCCGATTTTGCATCGAAGCTTCAGCAGACTAAAACGACCCTCGATGCGGTAAGTGTTGGGCTATTCGCTAACTTACTACAGGAGTATTGTGACGATTCTGAACTCCAGAAGATTTTTCACAAGCTTGTGCAGGGCGATCCAAATGACCAAGACAAAATCGGGCGCGTCCTGTTCGGAAACAGCTCCTCTGCAGACCTTCGTGAACTTCAAATCTCGAGGAAACCGGATTCGGTAGCAGATCTCTGTCGGTTGGTCACAACGGCCTTTAACCTGTTCACATATCGCTCCGCCCAGATTTTGCCACTTCACCCCGCCATCCATCTATGGATCGATGAGTTCGAGGATATTGCCTCCTTGTCCGGCAAGGAGCAAGATGCACTGGCCGCTTATTTACGAAACCTAATCGATTGGTGCCCTCGCTACATGACGATGTTTCTAAATTTCACTCTGACACCTGTTCAGAGTCTTCAGGATTTGGGGCTTTACCTTGGAGACGCAGTCACTAGCCGCATTCGCCACCGAATAGAATTCGCGGAACCCGATAAACCCGAACTCAAAGCTTATGTTCGTGAGATGCTTAATGCGCCCGGCGTTAGACAACAGCCCGCTGCCGAAGGGGACGCTTTCGCGCCATTTGATGCTACAGCAGTGGACCTAATAGTGGATTCCGTATCGCCCCGAACGCCTCGGCGAGTCAACGACGTGTTTTCCTCGTATTTGGACATCGCTGCCGAAACAGATGGGATGGTTCGTATTACGGAATCGATTGTTCGCCAGTTTGCCGCGGATATAGGTCTTACGCTATAATTGACCATGCAACCGTGCATTATCGACAGTTGCTCTCTCTTGCACGCGTTTCATGTGCAAGTGGGAGTAGCGTCCCTGAGCGATCTTGTCGCGAAGCATTTCGATGTGGTCCTGCCTCGCACTATCCTGCAAGAGATGCAAACTGTGCTGGGGCGAGCGCATCGGCACTGGAAGGAACGCGGACTGGTCGTTGAAGAATTCAGCGAGATTCGACGCATTCATGCTGCCTGGACAGCGCCTAAATGTTTTGACGGAGATCTTGAGCTGGAAATGCGTTCCGTCGGGGGTGTTGATCTGGAACACCTTGGTGCTGGGGAGGTGGCCTGTATTGCTTTGGCAAGGGGCATCTCGGACCGGGAAGTAAGCTATGTTGTCTTCGTGACAGACGATTACGATGCCGGTGAGTGTGCAAAAACGATTTTCGACAAATACCAATGCGGAATGGTCATCAGAAGTGCCGATCTCATTACTTTTTTTGGGATTAGGTTCAAGCTTGCAAAAGCGGAAGTGCATCAAAGTCTGCGCACTCTGATTTCTTTTTACACCGGCGTTTACGAGTCGCTGTTACAAGAAGCGAAGAGTCTTTTGCCAGGCAGCGAAGCGAGCTACATATATCCCTTTATTCAAGCGGGCGATCTAGACCGTGCTAAACAAGCTATTGTGCGTCTTCCCCTGAATGCGGCAACGCGCACCAGACTCACCACTTTAGTAGAGGATGTTTCTGCACTTACGGGTGACAAGAGCATTTTGAGTCACTCATTCTCTCGTCTTCGAGAACTAGAAAGATTGCAGTTATGAGCGCATGGTTACGGTTTCTTCGACATTACGGGCCAGTGCCTCGGAATGACAACATGTATGACGAGACGATTCAGAGGTCGGCTCGGCGGCAGCGAATCCAGCCGATTGACTTCGAGCATCCGACTCAAGCCGAGATCGTCAACTGCTTCAATCAAGCTACACCCGATCCCGTGTCGGTTATCCTCACCGGGACCGCAGGCGATGGGAAAACGCACCTTTGCCGACAGGTGTGGAAGACTCTCAAAGGCGACGATGAAGCGTGGGCGTCCGACAGTCCTTACCTGGCCACTCAGTTTCACTATCCGAAGGATCGGAAAACCTGGCCGGACGTTGAGGACAAGAGCCTGTATCGCTCAGTGAAGATTCACTTCATCCGCGACCTTAGTGGATGGGCGCCTCAGCAAGGCGCGGAATGGGAGCTGGAGAAGGAGGAATTGTTGCATAGGTTTTGCCAGTCGATTTTCGATCCCGAGGCAGAGGAAATTTTTCTCATCGCCGCGAACGATGGGCAACTCGTCGAGTCGTGGCGACGGTTGAAGGAGACCGAATACGTGAAGCGAGCACGCCGGATTTTTGAAGAACTTCTCGTCGAGGGCCGGAAGGAACAGTCCGGAGTGCGGCTCAAATTCTTCAATCTTAGTTGCGCCAGTTCTGCTGAGCTTTTCGACCGCGCGGTGGATGCTTTCCTCGGTCATTCGGGTTGGGACGAATTGAAGAAGGAGGTGCCGGGCGAGAACGATCTGTTTGGCCCGAACTGCCCGATCCGCCACAACTACGAATTGCTGCAAAGCCCGCTGGTCCGCGGTCGGCTGCGCTCGCTTTTGGAACTTTGTGACTACAACGGGCTGCACGTTCCCATTCGGCAAATTCTGCTTCTGCTTTCCAACGCGGTCCTCGGGCATCCCGATGCCAAGGACCATCTGATGTCACCTGCTGATGTGCCGAAGCTCATCGCTGCCGGCACGGTCTCGAAAGCGAGTTTCTATAACAACGTCTTTGGTGGGAACCTCTCGGAGATTCGCAGACAGTCGATTACGATCTTTGACTACTTGGAGCGGTTCCAGATCGGCTACGAAACGACGAACCGCGTGGACAACATCCTCATCTTCGGGGAGGGCGATGAACTGCTGGGCTCTTACTTCGCGGAGTTTGTTGCGGCTGACAGCTTCTACGGTGCCGACTCCCGCTACTACGCAGCCAAACGGGAATACATCGAGGGAACGAACGAGAGCGATGAGAAGTCGCAGGAGTTCCTGGACATGCTCATCAGCCAGCGCCGCGGCCTCTTCTTCAAGATTCCGAAGGAAACCGAAGATGAACTCCATCTGTGGGAACTGACTGTCTTCAAGTTTGCCGGCGAGTATCTCGATTCCGTCGTGGAAGTGCTGAAGGGTGGCGGAGTGGTGAAGCGCCCGCTTCTCTCGCGGATCGTGAGGGGCTTGAACCGCGTCTTTACCGGAATGCTCATCAACAGCGACCGTGAACTCTACTTGGCAACGAGCGGCAATTACTCGCAGGCGAAGGTGAGCCGTATCCTCGTGGAGCGAGTATCGGTCGATCCGAGCAAAGGTGAGAAGGTGGTTTTGCGACACGATCCCGCTGACGGTCGTGTGCTGCTCACGGTGTTCTTTGCACCGATGCTTTCGGTCGATTTTCCCCTGACCCTGATTCGCTACGAGTTCCTGTCGCGCATCGCGATGGAGGGAGCCTTGCCGGCGAGCTTCTCAAAGGAGTGCTACGAGGATTTGCTCGCCTTCAAGAGCCGGCTCATCGCCGCTCATACCGAACGCCAGGGCGGCGAACAGATAACCAGCGGAGCCGCCATCGGTCTGAATCTACTCGCGCTGACCGATCAAGGGATGCCCGATCCGAGATTCGTCGAAATCGTCCCATGAATGCGCTCCCTCCATCACTGCCACCGCCGGACAGCTTCGATCAATCCTCCTCGATGTGGGTGGATGAAGCCATCTGGGGCCATCGGCTCTACGACGAGCAGTTGCCGTGGATGGTGTTTCTGGAGTTTCTGAATGTGTTCCACCACGAGGCGGACAAAGGGCGCGCTTTCACCGAGCCCGGTGGACTGAACACGCTGAAGTATCGAGCGGCGCATCGTCTCCACTTGCGGAACATCCTTTTCAACAATCCGCACCTCGCGGAAGTCAGGCAGATTTACCCGAACGAAAACAATCGCTGGGATGAGTGGCTGAAGCGGATGAAAGCGGCGACCGGCATCGCGCACGCGCAGTTCGACTATTTGCGGCAGCATTTCCATTCGTTCGACGACTTCTGCGAAACGGTGGCGCACGTCCGCTCCACGAGCCTGGAAGTGAACAGCAACAAGCGCTGGACCTCGAAGTTCGTATTCCCCTACGGCAAGGGTTGTCTCTACGAGGATCTCGACAACACCGCGTCCACCAATGATCGCCGCTTCTTCGGGCGCACGGGTGAAATGCTGTATCTCATGCTTTGCAGGACGCAGCGGAAAGACGAGTTGCTGGCGGCGCTAAAGACCCGCCTCGCGAAGACTGACTCGACTTGGGATTCAATCATCAAGTGCCTGCAACCTGCGGATGAAGATCAGCTCAGCAGCGAGCGAGCGAATTCATTTCTGCCCTACACGCAACATCAGTGCTTCGATGAACTCGCGGAAGATTGGCTTTCCATCCTGCGGCTGAACATTCCCGGCTTCGATGTATTCCCTCATCTGGTGAACCTCGCGGGACTGCATCTGATCACGTATCAGTTGGGCGTGTCGCGGCAGGTTCTCGGGATGGATTCACCGCTACACCTTATCTGTGAAGTGGTCGCACCGAGGAAGACGCTCGTCCGGGAAATCTCCTGCGACCTCTACCAAGAGAACAACCTTCTGCCGGCTCAAGCAGTCGAGACGTTCATCTCTCAGATCGAGAACTCACCAGCCTGGCAGCAGGCGCTCGTCGAGAATGGTGCGTTCGAGAAGTGCCGCAAAATTCTGCGGGACGAAGTTCGCTGGGGTGAGGATTACAAGGGGCCGAACGATCCGGAACAACTCATCACGGCGCTGCGCCAGGCGGCGATGAAGCGACACCGCCAGCACGTCGCGAACATCCATCGCAACTACGGCCGCGAGATCGGGCTCGTATCGAAACGCGGGACGGTGAAGCTCCGTTACGCGCCGACGGATGCGCTGCTCAAGACGCTCTTGTTCGCGAATGTCGAAAAGCGCACAGAGCTGCATCAATTCCTCGAGCGACTCCACAGCCGCTACGGTATCGTGTTCAGCGACAAGCAAGCGGAGCAAGTGTTGCCGAAGGGCGAATTCGAGAAGAAGGCATTCCAGGCAAACTCCCGACGACTCGAACAACGGCTCGGCAGCTTGGGCGTGCTCAAACGCTTGTCGGATGGCTGCGCCTACGTCGTGAATCCCTACGTGACGGCAAATGAATAGCGACGAACTGATTGGCAAGGTTTCCGCGGAATATCTCCGCACCCGGCTCACGGAGGACGATGCTGCCGGCGTCGCTCGATACCTGCTCGACTGTCTTACGTCCGAGCAGACTGCGGCCATCGCCAAAACGATCCTGGCGGATGCAACCCTGAGCCAATTGGTTGAGATCAAACTGCCGATTCCTTTTGTCGGGGAACACGGTCTGCCGGCGCATGTGCTGACTGCGGAGCGCACCACTTACTTCCGCAACGCGGCGTGCGAAAAATCCGCGCTGCTCGTCGCCAACACCGGCGACGATGAGGAGCAGTCGCTCAAGGAGCTGGTTCCCATCGGTGCGCCGCAACTCCAAGCGCATCCTGCTTTATGGGTCGGCTTGGCGGCGGACGGATTGCCGATCACCGACCAACACAGGGGTTGGTGGATCAAAGCCATCGAGGGTCTGCTTGAAGTGCGTTCGTTTGCGCTCGACCGCTTTGCCGAATACATCCTGCGGACGCGGGAGGCAGTCGAAGACGGCCAGCCCATTCTTTTCGCGCTCGGCACGGCATTCCCGGCTCTGCACGTCCCGCGTGACACGGCTTTCTTCCATACCCTCAACGACAAGACAGCGGGCCATCTCTCGAAGTGGAAGGGCCTCTACGCTCAGGCCATCAGGAAACGCGGATGCTACCTCGTCAAGCAGACGCCCAACCAAACGCTGCTTTTGGAAGACGATCTCGTGGTGGCTTTCGACAAGGTGAAGGACTCGATCCCCGAGAGCATCCATCCAATCATCACGACCTTCATCCACGCGGGAAGCGGATGGAATCAGGAGGCGGCCGCTCTCGCCGAATGTGAGTGGGAACAGATCAAACCGCTATTCGACGGACTCAAGAAGGAGAAGTTCAACCTCGGCAAAGCGACAATTGAATTTTACGACGAGCGAGAAGCCGATCTTCTGACGACGGATGAGCGCGACTACCTCGCCCGGTTGAGCGAGAGCAAGCGCACCGACGCACAGGAGGAAGACGAGGATTTCTTCCGGCGCCATCGCAATGAGCTGAAGGAGCAACCCTCGCTCAAAGCGAAGTGGGATCGCTTCATCTTTGGAACTCCGATCGAGACGGATGATTTCATTCAGGGGATTGCGCTCTGCCTTGAGTGGCTATTCGACCAGGACATGCCTTCGTCGAAACGGAAGTTGAAAATAACCAGCGACCGCAGAACCAAAAAAGATTTGAAGGACTTGAATGTGGACGCCGGGTTGTATTTCGCCCGGCGCTACCGAGGGCTCAACGCGCTCTTCGGCCCACGGGTTACTTGGGACTATGGCGAGCTGCTGAACTTCGAGGCGCTCAGTGAACTTTGGAAGACCGCGCCGAAGCCATTCGTCAACCGGTCGGTCGCGAAGTCGGCGCTGCAACTGAAGTTCCTTTTGGAGCTGGAGGTCGAGCTTTCCACCGGCGCGACGGAGACGTTCTTCAAGCAACTCGTTTGGATTTACGACCCGAACGCGATTGCGAGCGAGTTTCCCGGAGACTGGTCGCGTCTCGTCCAACATCCGCTTGTCGGATGCCGCGTGAATCGAGAGCCGGTTAGCGGCAAAGGTCGGTATCAGTCGCTCGACCTGCGGAACGTCCGAACACTCTATCCGGCGTATGGGCAGGACCGCGGCTCATTCGTTTGCACCTACAAGAAGGACAACGACATCTCGTTGATTTGGCCCGCCAACCTCGTAGCAGCGCAGGAACAGGACTTGGTATCCGAGCCGACCGCCGCGAACCTGCTCACCCTCTTCCAGACGTTTCAGCAGAGTTATCTCGGGGCAGTCCAGGGCTTCGCCGAGGACGGTTTGGCGTGCAGGCTACTGGTGAAGCAGGCGGAGGATTTCGGCACCCTTCTCCACACGATTTGCACCGACGCGAAAGGCGACCGAAATCGCGAGCGACTTCTTCGCCCCTTGCTCGAAATCGGTAGCGTCGCCGTGGAAGGCGGGCGCGTCACCGCCATCGTGACCCCGTGGCATCCGTTGCGCCTCGCGGCGATGGCGAACAAAGCGCTGCAAGTTTCCTCTCTAATTCGCCATCTGCTGACTGCGGACGACGTTTTCTTCGGCGACTCACCGCTGTTCTTCAAGGAGCTCGAACAGGAGTTGGTCCACCCCTTCTACCCGGAGATCGTCTTGGGTTGGTTGGCGACGAAGCCGGAGTTGCTATCGCTGACCGATCACCACCTCGATTACAGCCTTCACGAAGCCCCGGTGATCAGCAACGACGGCTACGACGACACAAACGAAAGCCCGTCAGAGACGTCCGAACTCATTGTCGATCTCACGAAGCGGTTTCTGTCCCTTTACCCGCACGAGCGGACGAACCTTTCGGTCGTCCTCTACAATTGCGATTCGGCCCGGCTTCCACATGCACTCGTGGACAAGATGACCGAGCTTCACGAGGACGAGGAGGACATGCGCTGCCAGATCATTCTTCGGCACCGCGATGGGATAAAGCTGCGCGAACTCTACGAGAAGATCATCGAGTCATCGGACGTTGATGCCGACTCGTTCGTGTCGAGTGAGGCGGCCAAGGATTTCATGGCGCGGCTGCGCATTGGTATCATGGCCGACCAAGCGCCCGTGCCCGATCCGAAAGATGGACCTCCTGCTGACATCGTGTTTTTGCAGGACGTGATCGCCCGGCACGCCGGCTTGGAGTGGTATCTCGAAACCTGCGTTGCAGTGGACACGGCGAACTTCATCCCCGCTCGTTGGTCGCGCCGCCGGCCGTCGCCAACCGACGACATGAAATCGGTCGTCTATCTCTGCTGCCCCGTGCAAACGACCGCGGGTTGGTCCTTCATCACGGCGCTGACGACCTTCCTCAAAGGCGATTGGGATGGTGTCGCGAGCAAACGCCTGCTTCCCGCTCGCAAGCTCGATTTCAACGATCCGCTGACCGCCAGTATCTTCCGGGAGATTCACAATCTCGGAAACTGGGTCGTGAATTACGATGAGCTACTCGACCGCCGGCAACTGCTGAATCAAAGCGTCAAAGTGATCCGCTACAAGCAGGGCGCAACACAGGGGCGGAACATCCTCATTTCTTCGACGGCATCGCTGAGTCTGCTGCGCTCGATGGTCTTGGGGCGCGTCAAGGATCTGAATCTCGAACTCGATGATCAGCAATGCCGGGAACTCACCGAGCGATTCATCAACGACGCGAACGAGATTTCCGGCGACATCGTGCTGCGCGCTGCCAAGCGTGGACGCAACGCGAGCGAACTGATGGGCGTCGTGCTGAGCCGCTACCTCATCCGTCACGAGCTGGGCACGAATCGCAGGTTCGGTTGGTATTTCCTGGACGACTACGCCGAGTGGCTCGGCCAGCGCGAAGAACAGATTGCCGACATCCTCGCGCTCTCGCCCGAGCAGACCGCGGACGGCGGACTCCAACTCGCCGTCATCATCGCCGAGTCGAAGTATATCGACTGCGCCAGCCTCGCCACGAAGCGGAAGGAGTCGCAGAAGCAACTCCGAGACACCGTGCGCCGAATCCACGATGCCATCTTCGGCGATCCAAAGCGTCTCGACCGCGATCTGTGGCTGTCGCGGTTCTCGGACTTGATGCTGAACGGGATTCAGTTTCCCGCAAACTCCCCGATTGATCTGGCCGCGTGGCGGAGGGCGGTGCGCGATGGCGAATGCGGCATCCATATGCGCGGCTACTCACACATCTTTGTGTCCGGGCCGACCGACGCGCCCGAGTGTTCGGATTTCGTGACCGTCGCCGAGGCCGAGCAATCATGGCAGGAGGTCTTCTCGCGAGCGCGACTCCGAGAGGTCGTGACGAGTTACTGGAAAGACTCGAACCCGACTGCCATTCGCAAAGCAATCGCGGACGAAGACATTTGGAGCACGCAGACCTATCGAACTCCATCCACGCGCATCCAAATTGTCCATCGCCCAAGCAGTGGTGATGACTCAACGAATGGAGGCGCAACACTCAGCACGGGAACATCAGGCCCGCAGCCTCCAGCAGTTCCGCCCGCGCCGACACCAAGTTCATCCTCAACAACGCCAGTGACGCCACCGCCATCGTCATCGCCCCAACCCGCCGCGGTGCCGCTCTCGCAATGGGCGTATCCAAATATCGGTGCCCTTATCGCCGGCTACCACGGGGGCACTCAAGACAGTGCGGCTGATGAAGAATGGCTCAAACACGTCGAGGGCCGCTGCAAAGGCGCGTTGCAGCAGTTCCAGCTTCAATCGAAGCTCCTGACGAAATCCCTGACGCCGAACGCCGCCCTCCTGAAGTTCCAAGGCAGCGCCAACCTCACTGTCGAGCAGGTGCTAAAGCGCCGCTCCGAATTTCTCACCACGCATGGGTTGAACGTGATTTCTGTCCGTGCCGAGGCGGGCATTGTCGCCATCGCCATCGCGCGTCCGAACCGCCGGATTCTCCATCTCGCGGAGGTCTGGAAGGCCTGGAATCCCGACTGTTCGCAGGGCAATTATAGTCTGCTCATCGGCGTAAAGGAGGAAGACAGCAGCCTTCTGTTTCTGTCGCCGAAGTCGAACGCCCCGCACACGCTGATCGCCGGTTCAACCGGGAGCGGCAAATCGGTGCTCATGCAAAATATCGTGCTCGGGATCGCCTCCACGAATACTCCCGAACAGGCAAAAATCGTCCTCATCGACCCGAAGCTCGGTGTCGATTACTTTGCCTTTGAAGGGATGCCGCATTTGCAGGATGGCATCATTGATGACCAGGACAAGGCCATCGCGAAACTTGAGGAATTGGTCGGCGAGATGAACCGCCGATACAACGTGCTGAAGGCGAACAAGGTCGCGAACATCTTCGACCTGAACAAAAAGCCCGACGCCACTGAGCGCTTTCCGTTCTTGTGGATCATCCACGACGAATTCGCCGAATGGATGATGACGGCGAGTTACGCCGACGCCGTTTCCGACATCGTCAGCAGGTTGGGTGTGAAAGCGCGAGCCGCTGGCATCTCCCTTGTCTTTGCTGCCCAACGCCCTGACGCAAACGTGATGCCGATGCAGCTCCGGGCAAACTTGGGCAACCGGCTCGTCTTGCGCGTGGACGGACAAGGCACATCCGAGATCGCGCTTGGTGAGAAAGGTGCTGAACGCCTGCTCGGAAAAGGACACATCGCCGCAAAGCTGGAAGGCGAACCGCAAATCATCTTCGGACAGGTTCCGTTCGTGGAAGCCAGCTTCATCTCCTCTGTAGTTGGATCGATCGCCGGGACTACGTGACGACCCACCATAGGGCTTACGGAAAGCTGCTGCGGGGTGTAGAACTCGCCCCAACCAGGTGCGGTCATCTCTCGCCGATAGGTACAAGACCTGGGTGTCCCGGCGACGATTCGCCATCGCCAAGCATAGACCAAGCGCTGTCTTTCCCTCCCCCGCCTCGCCCGCAACAACCGTGAGCGTGCCCAGTGGTAGGCCAGAGGTTTTGGTATCCAGCTCGGGGATACCCCAACTTGCTGCACCTTTGCGCAACTGACCCATCAAGAACTTGGACTCTATGCCTCTGAGAGCAGCCATAATAAGGTCGCGACCTTGGATGTGATCGGCTTTGGTCGAGTCGGAAAGCCGGCGCATCCCGAGAACAAAGTCGGCAATTTGCTCTGCGACATCTTCAACGGTCTCGGGACATTTCCCCAAGACGTCGAGGAGGGAGAGCATCTGTCCGGCGGACAACATCCCGGGCGGCCTGCCACATCCGCACCCCCTCACAAAGCAGCTGAATTCGGATTGCAAGAGCGGCAGGCACCTCGCTGGCCACACCTTTCCCGTTTGCCATCAAATCCGCAAGCCGCGCATCGGAGGCTTCACCCTCCATTATGGACATGGGAACCAATCGGGCAGCATCCCCACGAATTTCTTGCGGCAGATTTTCCAAGAAATTCAGAAGCACGTCCAGTGCCTCCGTGATCGCCTCATACCATTTGGACTCCATCTCTCACGCCTCCTTCCAGCACGGTTCGGGTTGCGCTTCTCCAACGAGCGAGATCGTTCGTGATGAAATTCGAAACGACACCGGACCCGGCGTGCCGGTTGCGGATTTCTGGCGGGAGTTCATAGAAATTTCCAATCTGCGTTCGGCAAGACCGGGAGCCGTACGAGTATTCCATCATCTCGTAGTCTCCCAGCATGCGGCAGGAGTAATCCATCGTGATTTCCTTGTACCGTCGAACCTTGGCGAGCACTCTAGGCTTCCTATCCCCATTTATCCCGCAATCTGGCTCACCTGAGTGGTTCACGAGAGCTCCGGGAGGGCCACAGTCGACGTACGTGCTGATGGAAACCTGCACGGCGCAGAAACCCCAAAGCCTCAGTTCTGCCAGAGCTGAAGCAGCCACCAGTAGACCATTAAATTTCAACACTTCTTCACCCGATAGAAAATCACGACCTGCAAACAATCCCCACTCCCGTTCGGTCCGGTCCAGCTACAAACCCCGACCACCATCAACCATCCAATCTCCGCCTGCAACATCCCCATCCTTCGGAGACAAGTAATGAGGGATGTTCATCGCGAGGAGGGTGTCGAACGAACGAGCAATTCCACGCCCAATAAAGCGGCAATCGGATGGATGCGGGCGTTCATTGGTGGATGGGCGAGTCCTTGGATGCCCTCGGCAATGACGCGTTCCGGATGCTGGCTGATCGCAACGGCACGATCATAGACGGACTGTTCGCGGCACAGCAAGGCACCTCCTTCACCGAGGGACATTGGCTTGCCGGGTCCGAACGAGATCACCTGCACGTCAGCTACGGACATTTGATCGGTCGGAGCTGTAATTCCGGGCAACCAACCGGTGTCCTCGATGTAGGTGACCTCCGCTTGGTCGCATCGTGCTCGGAGCCCCATAGCATCGTGGCGCTTCCCCGGTTTGTCAGTTGCGACTATGGCGCGGAGTCCGTCCAGAGCGGTGGTCGAGAGCGAGTCCACCTCGACGATGTCGGCCCCGGCAACTTCCAAGGCACCGAGGGTTCCTTCCCATGCTCCGGGTTCGACTGCGATCCGTCTGCCATCCAATTCGAGCGCGAGTGCAGTCACAAGCAGTGCACTGGTCGCGCTGGAGGTAGCCAGGCAATACGGAAAGCCGGTTCGTTCGCCCAAGAGCATCTCGAACTCGGCCACGGGTCCGCCGCCACGAAGTTGCTGCCCACGAAGCGCCTCGGGATGAGCGATCATCGCCTTCACGTATTCAATTACGTTTTCAGAGATGTCACCCATCGCTGTTGTGCGGTCACACATTGACATGGGGCTTGAGTTCCTCCAAACGGCGGGTCAGGCGATCTTGGTCGATATGGCCTTCGTCGGCACTGATCTGGTCGCTAACAATGTCCTGTAGATAGCGTGGGATTGGATATTCGGTAATCCGGCCATACCAGGGCAGCATCGCAAAGTCCGAGCAGACGGAGATGGCATAGAGGTCGGCATACTCGGCGCCGGCACGATCACGCGGGTGTTGCGGGGCGCAGTCGACGGCGGCTTGCTGCAGGAGGCTTTCCGTTTGGCGTCCTCCACCCGTGGCGATTTTCGAGGAAACAATAGTCCGTATCACGCGTGGACTCGCGCCTTTGCGGAAAAAGAGATCGGCTGCAGAGCGAACCAAGGGACTTGATGGATCCCAATCCACCTCGGGCAGGAGATTGGAAATGATAGCGCAGAGAATTTCGGGGTAGTCTTCTTCCACGGCCGAGAGCACGGGGACATACATGAACCTGCTGGCCATCGCTGATCCAACCCGCCACGGGCAATTGGTGGTGGCAATGAGGAGGGTCCGGCCCGCCCGTGATGAATCCGATAGTGCATTGAGCATCTCTGCAGTCACCGCTGCCGATGCCCCACTATCGAGATTCATCGAGCCACGTTCCATCTGGAACGATTCCGTAATCTCGTCGATGACCCCAAACGCCGGGCTCAGCTCCTTAAAGATCCTGAACTGTAGGCGGACTCGCAGTTCGGTTTGCCCAACCAACGAGCCCTTCGGGCTGATCAGCGAATAGGCCGGCGTCTGCGATAGGAGAGCGGTGAGAAGCGCAAGATCTGTCTTGGCTGACGACGGGGCTCCAGCCAACAACACATTCATTGGTGTATGTGGGTCACCAGCTTTGAGCCCGGCGGCCCATGCCTGGAGCAAAGCAAGCACACGTTCAATGGTCCTTCCGACCAATTTGATTCCACGAACCCGCTCGACATCGAGCAGGCTGAGTGTTCCTTCTGACAGCGACACCACATCCGCACGCTTACGCTCGACTATCCGGATATGAGTTATGGGGCGTTTGGTTCGCGAGGATTCCAAAAACGCTTCTTCAAGGCTCTGGTTGGGCGTCCGGGCAGTCAAATTGGCTACCGCCCCGTCATCCAGACCGGCTTCGAATGTTGCACCAGAGAGGTGAGGCATGGCTCGAAGTGCCTGTATGAAGCCAAGTTTTTCCTCACGCTGTGGCTGGGGTAAAGTGATTGATTGAAGGCTGTTGACGGCCCGTCGGTCCATCCTCTCAGGAGTTCCCGTCACGATCATGAGAAACGGATGGCGACGGCGGAGGTAATCGCTTCCCATAAGTGCCAGTAGTTCGTTCATCTGCATGATCCAGTCGTTCATGGCACCACGTTCGGAGTCAGGCACGAGATCCTCGCCAAACTCAAATAGCACCATGATCGGCGGTATGTTAGATCCGCTTTCAATGGTCTGTTGAATCGCAATCAACAGGTCGAATGCGCGCTCATGCGGAGCCCTCCCCCGGATGTTGTTCTTTACTTCCTGCTGGAGCGGGATTTGGGCGGCATCAAGCTTCGACTCGAATTCCCGCCGCTGATTTACATCGAATCCATCCCAGATCCAGCGGGGTCCGAGCGCGAGATTGAAGAGCAACGTCCCCATTCCGAACTCTTCCCTGACTCGACGGATGAGCGTGTGCCGAAGTGGACGGAGATCCCCTCGCTCGTTGATGTGCAGGTCGAACAAGGATCTTCCGGAAACCAGTAGTGTCTGGTGCCCTGCGCGGTAGGCATCGAGGATCGGGTCTATAGTGGTGAGTTGATTGGTCGGCATGGTGAGTTGGTGTTCTGGTTTGGGATGTGTGTTCAGTTGGCGTGGCGTGCGTGAATGCGGTGTCCGAGTCGTCCCCGGTCCACAACCGGGCGATGCTGTTTCCGCCGCCGCTCTTGCAGATCACAGTGGACGCCACGGTTGCGCAGCTCCGTTTGTAGAGCGTCAAGCGCCACGACGCACTCTCCGCCTTCAAAGCCATCCGCATCGAGATGGAGCTGGATGCTGCCGTCTTTCGATTTGGCCACATCGATGCTGAGAGATTGGCGGGTGCCATCGCGAAGTGCCGAAACAAGACCGGCGACGGATGAGACTTCGACTTGAGTGAATCCGATAGCTTTGAGTGACGCCGTAACGAGCGGAACGAGTTGGGCTTGAAGCCGCTCCTGCCGCGCTTCGACCAACTGCTTCGCCACAGCTGAGATTCCTGCGCGGTCGTTATTTGCGACGAGGGATTGAAGCTTCGCACTCAAAGCATTTGCTTCCTTGCTTGGAACCTGAAGGGTCGAGAATGCAGCCAGTGACTCGACGGCCTCCCGCGCCGATGCGGACTTTTTCGCGATTCCATCGACATCGGAAAACGTCGCGTGGCGGCGGTGCTCGCGGATGGCACCCGAAAGCGCGATGCCTCCTCTGATCACGAGCTGCGATCCTACGACAGCGGTTGTGGCAGCAAGCTTCAGTGTCTGGAAAGCCACCCAGCCCCCTGCGGCAAGGACGTCTGAAAGCGAGATGAGAGGTTCGCGGGGTGGAATGTCAATGTCCTCGATAGTTGTGGTGGTGCGAATTTCGCTCATGGTAGTAGTATGGTTGGTGGTTTGTTGGTTGATGATCATGCGCGGCGGGCAGGCGGAAAAATGGCATCCCAATCCGCAACTGGGGGCTCGACTTCGTCGATGGGGCGTTGGGCGTTGAAACCGTTGAGCGGAGTTGCAGCCGCATCGACGTGGTTGTGGCCATTCGTGCCGTGATGCACAGGAGATGCAGCGTTTGTGGGTTCTGTGTTGCTCTCGGCTAGCGGGTTGGCTGTTTGCGCCGGTCCAGGGATTGACGCGAGAAGCTCCCGGGGGATCACCTCGAATCCAGAGACTTCATTTATCCGGTGTCCAACGGGCAGGGCTATGCGGAGGAGTTGGTTGCGCTGGTCCCCCTCCGGAACTGAGAACATCCTGTCCCTTATGCTGCGCAGTATATGGACTTCCTCATCACGCATCGTCGTCGCCTGAGTCTCAGCCTTCCCCCTTCGGAAGTCGGCAAACTCAAGTTCCTTCCCAAAGCTGTCGCATGGCAGCAAGAATAGTATCCCATGTAGGCATAATAGTACCACGAAAACCACCGCTGAGGCTTTGGCAAGACCAGCGCCGATTCCTTGCTCTGCCAGGGCTTCCTGCCCAGCGGATCCGGCATCCGTAGTCCCGTGTCCGGCACCGTCCGCACTCAGTAACTGAGGGGCAGCGGCCTGCTCCATCTGGCTCTCTAGAAGCATCGTCTCGGCAATCAACTTGGAGCGCTGAAGGTCATAGTCGTACAGATGGTAGAACAATAATCCAAGCAGGGCCATGTATCCCAGCTTGAGCAGTCGAAGGAACCAGATCCCACAAGTGAGGCGGTTGTAATTCCTCGTATCGCCAGGTTCAACAGTATTTCGGCGCTCTTGCAACTTGGACTCATTCGTCACGCTTTTGAATCCGAGAGTGACTCCGAGGAAGGCTGCAACTAAGTTCGAGGCGACCAGCAACCTCCACCAAACTGGAGTGATGACAACCTCATATCCATTGATGATCTCGACTGGCGCTAATGCCTTGGGGACGTAAACCATTGCCTTGCTTGCGAGGTATTCCGACACGTCCGGGGTAGCCAACAGGATGTCGATCACCCCGATAAGCACGATGAAGGCCCATACCACGAGCTTCGTGCGCCGTGCCACGCGCTCACTGGAAACGCGCTCGCGGAATTGTTCGTCATGGTCGTAACGTGCGACGCTCCCCTCTATGCGAGTCGCACGCTGATTCAGAGAATCTGCCCGTTGGGTTTGGTCTCGTTGCTGCTCAACCACACCATCCCATTGGTCGTTGCGGCGGCGCTCATCACGGTCGAGACGCATCTGACGTTGGTGGGGCGATTCAATGGAGGTTTGAGTAGGCATGGTGGGTTTGTAGGTTAGTCGTGGTTTGTGTGTTACATTTTGCAGCTCACATCGATTGACTCGCTGATGCCGAAGGAAGCAGTGGAATTGCTGTCGTTGGAGTTCATATAGTTGGGTGGCCCTTGAGTGTGCTTCCTTATCGTGCAGAGGCTGTGCTCCCGGGATTGTTGGATGAGCCGAGTATGTCAACGACGAGTGCCATTGCATCCTTGATCGAATCCGCGTGTTGGATCGGGTTCTTGACGCCCGCGAATAGCACTGACTGCTCGGGCAACCGGCTTGTATTGACGAATATGAGGGTTACCGCTGGATCGAGGTCAGCAGCGGTCAATGGCGTACGCCGAGGCGGGCGTTTACCGGGCAGGTCATCCGCGTCGGTGTTAAGAATCAGCACCCGGCGACCCGTGTCGCCAAGGATGCGATTCGCAGATGTGATACAGCCGACTATGTCACTTCGATTGAAGTCGATACCATTGCGCACTTCCAGAATGCTGTCAAAGCGTTGCGCCACCTCCATTTGTGTCTCACCGACAGATTGGACGAAGGCTTGGGCAGCGAGTTCCACGTCCTTGCGATACGTCGCGATCTTCTGTTGCCAGATTGCTCGCTCTGATTGAAACTGCTTGGCCATCTCCGCGAACTGGCGCAGCGGCATGTTTGGCTTCGGAGCGGCTGGAGGCCTCCCCCCGGCAAACGGCTTGAAGACCATTTGAGCGATGCCGTTGTCCGTCGCATCCTCATCAACAGCCTGGTGCACCAACTGAACTGGAGTGGTCCCGAGGAGAACCGAATTCACCAGAACGATCAGGTCATCCACCTGCAGCGGTTGGATTCCGTGTTTTGCCCGCAGTTCTTCTCCGGACTGATCGTCGATGATGAAGACGCGAACGGGTTCGATTGTCTGGATTTCGGAGGCGGCAACCGGGGTCGGGTAGCCGACGAGCAGTGAAGCGGTGGAGGCGGCGAGAAGAATTACGTGTTTCATGGGTAACAGTGTGGTTGGTTTGATCGGCGGTTGGACGTGGCGGTATCCTGCTAAGCAGCTCACGTCGTTTTGCCGCTTCTCGTGGAATAGATCCGCCGGGACGTGGCGGTCCGTCCCGGCGGGCGGCGACTGGCAGCGGAAACCTTGCGGTGTATGAGGGCGTTCGACACCCGAGGGGTTCCCGGCAGCGTTTGGTTTTGGAGATTCATCGTATAAATGAGCAACTCACGTTGAAACGGCTCTGGCTGTGTCTACATGTACTGCTTCCAAGCAAAAGCCGGAGACCCGACCTGCTCGACCGAGGATTTTACCCTTGAGTTTTAGGACGTCTCAAGAAGGTGGATTTGGCCTTGGTTCGGCGCTTCGCGGTCGCGTACGTGTTGGCCGGTGCAGGGGTGTCCAGCAATTCGGCTTCCTTCCTCGATCCCCTGACATCGATGTGCGCCGCGTCCCACCAAAGAAATTGATAGATCCTGTAGCAGTCGTTCGCGGCGGCTTCAAATCATCCGCTGCTCATCAGATATTGAGATATGAACAGCCCCTGATCTACTTCTCTACCGCTCGCACTTCATCCGCGGGAAGCTGTCGTGGCCCTACCTCATTTTGTGAGCCGTATGGTGATTATGATTAACGTAGCTCAGCAATTGTGCTGGACTCCAAGTATCCGATGAAGCGGCTATCTCCAGAGCAGCAATAAATCACATCTTCCCTACACCGCTGATGGCCTCTCTTCATTCGACAGTCCCTAAGCGGCGTTTGTCCTGCCTTTTCTCGCGGAGAGAATCCAAAGTCGGAACAATGTAGTCATTAATCATCCCGGAGTCATCGCCGACAATAGACTCCCCGTAGAATGTGATGTCAAATTCGAGCAGCTTGTGATGGAACTTCCACAAGGTCCTCTCGTTCTTGTTCTTGAGAAAATCGATTATCCAGTCTGCCGCCCGCTTTTTCAATGTCCATCCTTGCTCCTCGGGGGCCCCAATTCCATTAACTATCCCCGCACATAAGTTGAATACCGCCTCCGGAGCATGCCTATAGATCGCGCAGGCATCATCAAACAGCTTGCTGGCGATTTCGTGATCAGAATACATCCGTGCTGTTCTTATCAGCTTCAAAATCCATGCGAGCATGCCCGGCTCTGGAAACGATTCGGTCATCTCGCTCTCGCAGTAGCCGCATTTCAGCCTGTGTTGAGTTCCCTCGACAACTGTGCTCTGCCCGCACTTTGGACAGGTTAATGTCGGAGCCGGTGTTGACTTTGGTGTTGTCAGCCTGACTTGGCGTGGCGGCGCGACCGCTAGGGCAGGGCTCTGCCAGCCCAGGCTGTGATGAGGCAGGAATGACCGGGCGGATTTCTGGAATGCTCCATCCTCGACAACCACGTGTTCCATTTTTGGTCCAGTCTGCTTTCCGCCCGGAAGTCCGGTATCCGTAGGACACAAACCGATCATCAGCATCTTGCGCACCCATTCCCGGTTGTGGTAGCCCTCTGGGCCCGGCTTGCCGAACCTGGTCTGCCAGAGGTGGACCATCTCATGTGCAAGCGTGGACAAGATCTCTTCGTCTGTGCGGCCTTCGAAGGTGATCGGATTAAGAGCGATCTCGTCAACGAGATGCTTTCCCGTGCGGGATTCGAATGTTTCGCCACGGAAGAAACTGCGCCTGTATTTCCCTTTGTGGCGCCGCCCCTGTTTGAATGCGAGCAGCACCTGGGGGAGCCCCCCTTCAAATAGATCGCGGTTGAAGTGGTCAAACGCGGCTTGAAGCGTCGCGTAGTCGCCGATGGGAGCCGGCGTACTAGCCTGTTGAATTGCGTTCGTTGGAGGCTGGCTGTTGGGGTTCATTATCAGTCGTCTGGATTTCCGAGAATTGCTGAAGGTGGCTCGCTGCCTCCCGGGCCCGAGCATCTTCGTGCACGCTCATTTCGCGCAGGAGGCTTGCATCCGGCTCTTTGCCGCCATCGAGATTCAACGCCGGCAGCACAACCTCGAGAGCAGCCCTTACATCCTCGCCGGCCAGTAGCTCTCGAAACAGGCGCAATTGGTCGCCTCTCCCCTTGGTCTTCAGAGAAGCCAAAATCCACTCAGCGGCTTGTTTTCTCAGCTCCCAGCCAGACCCATCACCATCTGGAATGCCTGTCGCCACTCCTTCTGCGATGAGATACATTTGCATCGCATTGCGGCGATGGATTTCGTAACAATACTGGTATAGTCTGGCGGCCATCGCATGGTCCGAGCGACGGGTGGCCATGGCAATGCAAAGCACGGGCGGGGCCTGCTCGCCAGTGACAGCGAGGATTCTGTCCATCACTCGGTCACAATAGCCGCAGATCAGGCTGAAAGCGGCCTGCGTCTCGACCTTTTGTCCGCAGCGCGGGCATTGAAAGGTCATGCGCCACTTTCGCTTTGCCGACCTTTCAGTCACTTGATCATGGGGTAAGCCGACATTCCATTTATCCTGCCAAGATAGCTTGTTGTGCTCGAGAAAGCGCTTTACGGACTTTTGAAATAGTCTCCCGGAGATCACGCAGTGTGTGACCTTCCGCCCGGTCCGTGTGCCTCCGGGCCTGCCTGTGGACGTTGGGAGCAAACCGATGGATTCCATTTTATCGGCCCATTCTGAGTTGTGCGGGTTTGAAGGAGTTTCCACTCCGAATTCCCTCTGCCACAAATGCACCATTTCATGAACGAGGGTGGAGAGAATGTCCTCGTCTTCCACCTCTCGAAAGTGGTCGGGATTCAATGCGATTTCGTGCACCGATTCCTCCCCGGTTCTGGAGCGAAATCGGTTTCGGGAGAAATAGCCCTGGTAAGAAAGGCCTAGTCGTTTCTGCCCGCGGCGTAGTGTAAACATGGGCCGGGCGAGCTTTCCCTCGAATAGCTCCCGGTTGAAATGATCATAGGCCGCCTGCAGAACATCGTATTCGCGGGTGGGAACGATTGCGGGATCTGGTGGCAAAGGCTGCTCGGATCCAGATTTGGATTTAGTGCTCATGGTGAATGAATCTGGGTTTACTCGGCAATCGCCTTTGAATGGTTGCCTTCCAGAGCGGATGCCACGGCACCAATCAGAAGCTCGAATGCTGCGTCCGCATCCTTCAGGCCAATGACTGTTTGGATTTCTGATCCCGAACGTGATCGGACAAGGCTCCCATGCTCCTCGTGATCCTCTTCGGTGATGACGTGAACTTCGGTCTGTTCGCTCGTGTAAAGCTCCGGCGCAATCAGGTAAAGAAACACGTGGAGATCGTGAACAACGGCCCCATCCAAGCCAAAATTGCGGCGGTCGAGGGGTTCCACCGCGGTCAGCATCCTCACAATTCGCTCGCCTGATTCACTCTTCCATTTTTGAATAGCCAGCCGCTGTCGATCCTTGGTGAAGATCAGTTCATGAGTGACGTCCATCGGCAGCAGCACAACAGGCACATCTGACCGCAGGACGTAGTCCGCAGCATCTGGATCGAGGTAGAAGTTGAATTCGGCGTGAGGCGTGATGTTCCCCCGGCGTTTGGACGGGCCCAGCGGACCGAGGCAGCCGCCCATGGCGATGATTCGCTCGATCTTGGAACGCACCTGCGGGGCTTCGTCAAGCAACCGGGCGATGTTGGTCATCGGTCCGGTTACGCAAACGGTGACTGGGTCGGGAGCCTCCTGCAAGGTTTTGATCAGCCAGTCATGCCCGGGAATTCCCAGCGGGGCTGTTGTCGGATCGGGGAACACGACGCCCCCGATCCCGTTCTCTCCGAACGCGTTGTCGCCGATCTTCGGCTCGATCCTCCTCGGGCGGTGAGCTCCTTGGCAGACGGGGGTAGCGTGCTCTCCTGCCATTTCGACCGCCAGCCGCGCGTTTCGGGCCGCACTCTCGACCCTGACGTTGCCGTGGCATGTAGTGATCCCCAACAGGTCGAAGACATCCTTACGGCCCAGGGCCACAAGCGACGCGACGAAATCATCGCTCCCGTGGTCTCCGTCGTGAATGATGGGTATGGCCATAGGGACTAGCTGGTGGGTTCAGTCTGAACATGACCGCGAATGCCCAGGACAACTTGGGCGCGAGGGTGGTGGATGTTGACCCGGAACTTCATGGTCCAGACTTCTTTTGCTTCAGCGGTTTCATGGTCTCTCGTAATGAAGCGGGCGATCTTCTTCAATGTCAGAATGTCCGGTGGGGTGAACAGATACTCAATCGTTGAGCCCTTGATGTTCTCCCAGTCGAGGAGCATCGCAACGTTGGCGGTTTGGTTGGGCGATGTGGTCTTCATGGTGGTTTCTTTTCCGCGGATGGGGTGGAGTTCCTTCTCCGTGAGAGATCGCAACTCACGCCAAATCCGCCCGGTCAGAAGTTCTGATCTGCGGCTGCTGCTGCTTCGATGTCCTCCTTGACAAGTGCTTTCCGGTCGTCGCGGAGGGCAAGTTCGCAGGCCGTGCGAAAAAGATTCTCCAATTCGCGGAAATTTCCCACGCTGTAGTCGCGGCTTTTTAGCGCATCGTAGGCACACTGCCCCACTCTCTCGATACCCAGATCCGGGTTCATCGCCTCGCGCTGCAGCAGGCAGTCCAGAATGAACGGCAGGTCGCCGATTCGGCTTTTGAGCCCCGGAATGAGCCTCCGGTCGGTGAATCTCGCCAGCAGGTCGCGACGGAAACCCTTCTCTGCGACGAGATCCTTGTTGGTGGCAGCCACGACGAGCACCGGACAATAGAAGGCTTCGCCCTCCCAGCCTCTGGGGCGCACCCGGTAGTCGTCCAGGAAGGCGAGCAGCTTGGCTTGGAGGTAATCGTTGGCCTCGCCAATCTCGTCAAGAAACACCACCTGCCCGATATGTGAGAGCAAAAGACCCGCGCTCCCATCCTCCTTTCCGTCGGTATAGGCTCCCTTGCAGTAGCCAAAGAGATCATACTCGAACATGTCCTCCTTGGCCAAATATTCGGGGATGGGGATGCGCAGGGGACGGCCTTCCCCTCCTGCTCTCGAATGAAGATAGCCAGCGATAAGTGACTTGCCGACGCCGGAGTCGCCCCGCAGCAGGAGCTTCGGCAGATGGTCGGGGGAATATGTGACATCAGCCAAACTGAGTGCTTGTTGATTCTCGCCCTTTTCTTTCAGTCTTTTCCTGATCTCCTTTAGATGCTCGGCCACCTTGTCGTTTCCGGGCTTTATGCCCGGCTCGATGAATTTCCTGGCCAACGTTTCAACTTTGGTCAGAAGCTCTCCCATGTCCGTGCCGAGGGTCATAGTCAGCAGCGTGGCGAGGTTGCGCTCGGGCGCTCCGGTGCTCATGCTCACGAACTGGCCTTTCGTGACCGCAACCTCTTCCTCCACTGTCGGCGGTTTGCTCCAGCCTTTGCACTGGTTGAAGATCTTCTTGTAGCGTGTTTCGTCGCTGCCTTCATAAAAAGGCAGAAAGGCGACGTGAACCTCCCAGGCACCCTTTTCCATAGCCCATTGGCGCCAAGCATCCACCTTACTCATTTCGACAGGGTTCGTCTCGAATACCAGCAGCACCCTCGAAACCGCTCCCGGCAACTCTGGAAAACTCTGCGGGGTTTGACCCGATTCGACCACGATGACGCAAGCTCCGGCCCCCGTCTCGGAAAGCTGATGACCAATCCAAGAAGCGACTGCCTTCTGTCTATTCGCATTGAGAGCGAGAATGCGCTGCGGAACGGATGTTTTGCTTGCAGGCTTGCTCATGGCTTTTTCGGTTTTGGAAAATAGGAATCCATCACTTCGGCCCAGCTCGTTCCGGCCATGAGATTGGCCCTGGCAACGACTTCTTTTTGGGTAAGTGATGCCAATGACGCTGAAGCAAGCGTTGTTTTGTCTTTCTTCGTTTTGGGAACTGTGATTCCCTGAAGAGTGTCGGGATTGAGAGTAACATTGATGGCCGCGAAAAACTGTCGAACCGCACAGGCCACCCAGGCCATTCTGGCATCCGATCCGAAGAGAAACACAAGAGGCAGTGGGGATCCGTCGTCCCAAACGAGGCTGCACGAAGTCGCGTAGCGGGAAAAGTCGGATTCGACGCTCCTCTGCTGAATGTTCAGATCGTCCGCAATCTGCTTCTTGATACCAGACAACTCTAGGAAGCCGCCGGGGGAAACGGCAGCATGGCCTTTCTTCATCTCTTCGTAGGCCTGAACACCCAAGCCCTCCGGAACTGGGTCCTTGAGAAATTGCGCACGATACCTCGTCAACCACTCGGCGACCGCATCGAACATCTGAAAGCGAAAATCAGTCCGCTCAAAGTCCTCTTCACCCTTATCGGTCATGGCCACGTCGGCAAACCAGTTGGGACGATCAAAACGGCACCGTCCATCGTCATCCACTCGCAGTTCATATGAACCGTTTTCAGTTTCCTCGATTTCCTGTCCAAGGAACGACGCGCCGGGAGTTAGTGCCTCTCCCCCACCCTCCCAGTCGGTGGAGGGTTCATCGAGATCGGGAAGTAGAGAATCGTCCTCGTCCTCTGTAGAAACCTCCGAGTCGAGGTATTCCTCGGGGATCAAATCCTCCTCGGCGATCTTGATCTCTTCGGGTTTCCTTTTGATGTCGCCGCTTCGCTCGCGATCAGCGAGGCGGGTGGCCACCGCAGCGGGCGTGCCCTCACGCAGAATTTGGTTTTCGATGGCCTTTTTCCGCTGGGATCCGGTCTTGGCATCTCTGGATGGCGTCCGCTTTTTGCCAATGCCACCGGTCTTGCTGGGTCCTCGCTTGATTTTAGCGCTCATGATTCGGGAGTGATGGATGGGATGGCCACGCCGAAGAGCAACTGCGCAAAGGGGTTGTCGCGTGGATGCCGTTCGCGCCGCATGGCCGCGATCAGAATCTCCTTGGCCGGGCTGCGGTGGGCGATTTGGGTGATGGGATTCTTGGCTTTGACCGCTTTCTTCACAGTGCGGTTGTTTTCGAGGTCGTGCAGCACCCGCCAAAGTATCTGGAAGTGTCGATCCATAATGTCCTCGTATGCGCCGAGTCGCTTCAGCCCTTGAACAAAGTCCAGAGCCTGGGAGAGGTGGGCGAACTGAAATGGCTTCTTTTCCACCCCGGGGGGCCGTGTGCCGAGACCGAGGGCAAAGCGCACCCACTGAATATTTAGCGCGCTTTCGCCTCCGTGAAAACTTTGCATCGAGAGCTGGGTGCCGCGTTCCCCGATGGATTGTGCCGCGATCAGTCCCGCCGGGAAGCCGAATCCTGGTAATGATCCATCGGGCAAGGGGCCATGGCACTCAGAGCAGAAACCGCTTTTGCTCTTGCATGTAATGGGACTGCGGTCGGCCTCGGTGCTTGCGCAGTCCGCCTCTACGATCTGGTAATCCCACAGCGCAAACACGAGGCTGCGGGTAAGCCCGCCAGCATAGGCCGTCCCGATTTTCTTGTCGCACATCGAACTGCGGGCGTTCATTGCGGCCAGGAAAGCGTTGCCCGGCCGGAGGCCGTCCACCAGCGAGCGGAGGAAGATGAAGTCCTTGATCTCGTGCTTGTAGGCCATGGCACCCGGGTCCAGCAAACCGCGGGCCGCAATGATCTGGCGGACCTGCTTGCCGCCACGGGCACCCGAAAGGGGCATGGCGGCAAACCCGGCACCAGGCTTGGCCGGATCGTAACCACTGGCGAGCAGCTCTCGAAGTTTTTCGGTGGCCAATGCGTCGAGCGCTTTGTTCAGCTTTTCGGCGGACTCGCTTGACTTCGCGGCAACATCGCCCGCGAGTTGTCCAGCGATCTCCCGGACCTCGTAGTAACCGAAGGAGATTCCAGCCCGGGTGCAAGCCTCGAAGGCCACCTTCATCCAAGCCACAATCTTTTCGGCTGCCTCTTTGCCTGGCAGAGTGGTGGCGAGCGTGGACAAAAGCTTGAGGCCATCCTGTTTCGAGGGATGTTGCCCCCATGCCTGCGCGGCGACTTGCGCGTCTCCGTCAAGCGAGTCGAGGAATTTACTCCTCAATTTGACAGGATCCGCCGCGCCCAGCAGCCAAGTGCCCATGACAAAATCCTGGTCAAAGTGGGCCAGGACGTTTCCGGGGGGATTCGAGGCCAGCGAGAAGAGATTGGAACTGGGCAGCAGCCTGCGCGAGTCCATTTGCGTCCAAATGCTCAGCGGCAAGTGGACCACCATCTCATCCCCGTCGAAGTCGGCGGCGAAGCCCTTGCAGGCCAGGGGGCAGAGTTGGATCACGTCACCGGCCTCGGGTCGCAGGGGGATCGGATGAAACGCCTGGATGCTGTCGCGGTGCAGAGATGGCTGGCGGTTGAGAAGCACCACGTAGTCAGGATGTGAATCCAGGAATTCATTCAGAAGCTCAAGGATCTCCTTCAGGACGCTTGGATTTGCGAGGGCCTTACGCCAACTCGGGCGAGCCATCATGGCAAGCACCACATCGTCCTTTTCCGCCGTCTGTCCATTCTCCCATGCCTGCAACAAGCCCCTGACCGCCTTTTCGAGGTCTTCCCGGGTCATCCCCGGGGGCTGTGGCTGGTCTGGGCTGGTTGCCCCGGCGTGAAGATGCCGCTGCGGATTGTTCTTCCACTGGGCAACCACATCACCCATCAGTTCGAGTAATACGGTCACCGGGATGCCAACCTGATCCCAAGCTAAAGCGGGATTCGGTGTCACGACCAGCCTGGCGGACCGATCCACCCTCCGTCCCAGGCCGTCACGACGAATGAGACCGCTTTTCTCCTCCAGCGCCTCCGCCAGGATCTGGATTAGCTTCTCCACTCGCTCAGAGATCGGCTCGGCGTATCGATCTCGAAGATTTTGTTCCGCTGCCGCCAGCTTCTCTGTGTAGTCTTTACACTCCAAGTGGGCTTCTTCCATTTGATGGAGTTCCTCCTCCTTCTTGCGAAGCGCATCCCTGAACTGACGGCATTCCTGCGACGCCGCGGCGAGTGCCTCCAGCTCCTCTTCGAGTTCGGCGTAGTGCCGACATTCCTCCGAACCTGCCAGCAAATTCTTCAATTCGCCTTGCGCTTCCTTAAGGTCATCCCCCTCTATGCCCCTCGTCTTCATCGATTGGATTGCTTGCTTGGTTTTGACATATGACTTGCACAATCCCAAAACCTTGCGGAGCCTACGCAGTTCCAAGAATTTATCCCTGAAATTCATAACATCTTCCGGGCTATCGCTCTCTAACTCCCAGAAACGCCGTCTTTTCTGCGCATAACTCCTGCAGCATTCCGATGCATCTTCCAAATTTTTCAACCCTACTTCGGCCTTGTCCTTTGTCTTTTCGCAAAGCCCGCAGAGTTCAATCAGCGGTGCATATCCTTCCCGATCAATGAGATCAGCTACGAAGTCTCCCTGCCTTTTGCCGGGAACCCTGTATCGCCCTGGCAGGACGGGAACCTTCTTCACCAGGGGGCACATTTTTGTCTCCGGATCTCGTGGGTTGCTGGATGCTTTGAACGCGTGTTTCGGATAGGGGATGTGAAATGGCAACTCGATGAATCCCCATCGCACCGATTTGGAATCCTTGGATGTCGGCAAGCCAGAACCGAAAATCACGGGGTCGAACAACCCGCCCGGCTCACTTTGCAGGCTTTGGCCATGAGGCTTCGTTCCGGACAAGGGGTTGCTCGAGTGTTTCTTACTGCAGGCAATACGCATTTCCTCGATGGCGTGGTCTGCCATTTTGGGTGCTCGCTGACCTAAAATGCGCTCATTCTTTTTGACTTCTGGAGCCTTGATAAACTCTTGAATCAGGTCGGATGCCTGCCACTGCTGCCCTGCCTTGATACCGAATTGGCCGTAAAGACAAAGGGTTTCAAGAGATTTTGGCCAGCGCGGCGGATGGTCTTTGCCTGAAAGCGAAATAGTACCCTTGAGCGAGAGTTTTGCGGCGGGTTCCAACTGCACCGGGAGCGGCGTTGTCGCTTTCCCGCTCATCAGGTCCAACAGTGGGATCTCATAGATATTGCCACTCTTGTGAACCAGCGGCCCGTTCACACGAAGATCAAACCGGGTCAGCAGGTCACCCAGACAGAGAGTCGGAGCCTTGTCGTTGCCGCCCCCTGCCGTCGAGGGGAAGGCGATCTTGCCTCCATCTAGAAGAGTGCAATCGCATGGGTTGCGCGCCCCTCCTTTTTCGCATCTAAAACGGGCCGTGGGAGCCACGGTCAACCCTGCGGGCGAGGTCACTTTCCCAAGAGGGCCTGCACGGTGGACAATTTCCTCCTCACTGGCAAATCCGAAGGCGACCCCCTCTTTGTCGACTTCGAGTTGAATGAGCATAGCGAACAGCCAGTCCTGAAGGACGCGCCGATACCCGGTATAATCGTCGTCCGTCAAGTTGGGATCCACTTGCAGAGCCACCAACTCCGCGCTCGATTTGATTCCAAGAATTTCCGCCATCACCGCGTCTGCCTGGTGGGCGGCCAACGCCCACATCTCCAACTCACCCATCCGCTGGCCACCCCCCTGACGGCGACCTCGCACCGCCTGACCGGTTCTGGCCGAATATAGCTCTGATTGATCGCCGCGCCGCGCCTGCGACTTCATCTCCGGGATGTGGCGCAAGCGCACGATATGCTGGAACCCGACGACCACCGGTGCGGCTGTTTGTGTTCCATCAGGGAGTTGAAGGTGGATGCGCCCGTAGCGGTCGAGACCAGATTGTGCCAGCAAATCCTGCACTTTGCCGTGGTCGATGGTGGCCGCAAAGGGAGCCGCGAGGGCGGAATCGGATGATCCTGCCACCCGGAAATCTGCCTCGGAGTACCCCGCATGAAGCAGCCAGCCAAGGTGGGTTTCGATGAGCTGACCCAAGTTCATGCGGGAGATGACCCCGTGCGGGTTGAGCAGGATGTCAATCGGTCTTCCCCGGAACTTTTTTGGGATAGTGTCCGAATCCGGCAGGCGGGGCATTTCGTTCTCCGGGAGGATCGCCGCCACCACACCCTTGTTGCCGTGGCGTCCCATCAGCTTGTCACCCGGTTTCAGCGGAAGGGGAATTTCAAGCTCATATTCTAGGACGCCTCCGGTCCATGCTGACTTCCGCGTGAAGCGGATCGAGCGCAGGATCGCCGGGGTGCGCATCTCGTGGCGAATCACAAGCGGCTTTTCTTCGTTCGTTCCCTCCCAGATGAAATGCGCGATGGGTTCGCCCGCAAAAAGCTGCTCCCCGATTTTCGCCAGGCCATTCTCGCCCCATTCCAGGGCTTCCTGCTCGACGGGGGCCGAGGGAACCCAACCTCGGGGAATCGGTTTCCGGAGAGTCTGGGTGAGGGAGATGTCGAGCAATCCTCCCTGCGGATCCTCCTCCCCACCACAGCCGGTCACCACATGACGGCCCACCACCACCGCGTCCTCGAAGTTCATTCCATGCCATGGTAGATAGGCCACGAGCAGGTCGCGGCCCGGGGCAAAGCATGAACCGAGGGCTTGGACGTCGGGGCAGAGTCCGATCTCGACGAGAGGCTTCGAGAGGTTGTCCAAAACCTGCTCGCCGCCAGTGCGGACCCTGGGTGCCAGCGGGTTCCGCAGAGGCACGGCCTGCCGCAGGTTTTTCGCCCCCATCATGTTGCGGGTGCCATCGTTGTGGGCCAGGAACGGCACCAGCCGGGCTCCGAAACCCAGTTCCCCCGCAGGATCGTTGGCGGGTTTGATCCGGCCGTCGAAATCCACGGATGCCCCCGAAGCGAGTTGGAGGGTCAAGCCGACCAGTTCCGACTCCGGGCTCTCCAGCGGGCAGAGCCGGCCTTGGAACGATGGCAGATTCTGTCGTCGTGCCGCACCGACCCGAGCCAGTTCTGAGCGTTTGGCGGGGAACCGCCGCACGCGGGTGATGCGTGAAACGAGGTCCAGCGAGTTGATCGGATCCACGTAGTCGGAGTAGTCGGGGTCGTCATTGGATGTCTTCCCGTTGATCGCCCACTCGATGCGGTTGGATATCCGGGTCCGACGCTTCAGTATCATCACCCACGCCTCCTTTGCCGTGTTCTGACTGGCCTCCGCACGTCCGGTCAGGATCGCGGAGACTTGCCCCGCAAGCCTGACGGCATCTGTCTCCTCCTTTCGGGGCTTCCGCACCGCATTGAGCAACTCGCGGGAGATCTGGTGCTTCAGCCAGACGGGGAAGGTGAGCAGGATACGATATTCCAGATCGTCCTCGGCTGTCGGCTCAGCGACTTTTGCCAGTTCGAGAATCGTTTCCAGCGCGTCATTCGATGCTTCCGGCTTCGCCAATCCGAACAGACGCAACTGCGGACGCAGGGCCTCGGGGTAGGCGGCTAAGTCACCGTAATAGGTTCTTGCCAGCCTTGTTCTCAGCCCCTCCGGCTCCTCGCCGCCAATCTTCGCCCCGATCTGGCGACCGCCTGGCAAGCCTAATCTCCACCACAGGGTCAGCCTTTCCGCTTCGACGGCCTCCGCCGGACGAAGCAACCGGAAGCCCGGGGCCTCGCCCAGCCAGCTTCTCCATACAGAAACCAGCCCCTTTTGCAGTCCGGGGCGGGCGGAGAGAAACACGCCCCGGTAGGTCATCGGAAACCGTAGGCTGATTTCCTGGCCCTGCCAACTCACCACCACCCCTCCCCTCAGATTCCGGTTCTTGGAAAATGCAGCCGCTGCCTGCTCTTGGCTGGGCGGATTCACACAGACCAAGAGGCTATCGAGGCTCTCGGATCCGCCGGCCAGCGTCGAAAGCCAAACGGCGATTTCGGCGCGGCAACCCTCCGCCCATTCGGCGGCGTTATTCGCGTCGATCCAAAGACCGGGGTTGGAAGAATTACTCATAGTTGAGGAGGTGGAAATCGGCATAATGGCTGAGTTCATGGGAATTACAAGGCATCTCACGACAAAACTGTCGACAAAACTTGCAGCCGGTCTCGATGCTTGGCATCATTCAAAAATCAGCGTTGCACCAACTGTCACGCGACTATTTTGCCGCCATGCATCCGCAAATCGCCATCGCCCAAGAAGCGGGTCCGCTCAGAATCGCGCTGACGACGATTCTAGGAGATCAACTGGCGAATCTTGGCAATGGGCCGGAACCTGTCGTCGGCCTGGCGATTCCGACCCGTCCCGATGGCAGCGATTGGCCGGACCATGCGGCTGAGATCCTGAATCGTCACCCGAATTGTGTCGGCTTGGTCGTAGCGGCACCCGACGATCCGGAGGATCCCAAGCGCAAGTGGCCGAATCTCCGATCCGGACTAGGCCATTCATTCCGAGCCTGCGTCTACTTCGTCTCGACGTCCGACACGGACCTGCTCTCGCGAATTCTCTGCCAAGCGGTAAAGCTTCACAAAAAACCTCCTTCGGTATCGGAAATGTCGCGGGCGCGGGAAGTCGTTTTCGCCAAGGCTCTGCATTCGCGGTTGGTGGAATTCAGCCACGGCAGCAGGGACGACATTTCCAACCAGTTTCTGGCACCGCTTCGATTGCTGCTTGGCGGAACCAACAAAGTGAATCTTGCGGAAAGGTGGACGGCTGAATCGACCGCTCTCATCACAAGATTCAATGATCGTGTAATAGTTAACTGCAATTTCGATTGGTGGCTTACGAATGAACTGAAACTAGCATTCGAGGAAATGGGTGCCGAGCCATGGAACCCCAAGCCAAGTGGCAAACACAAAACCGTCGAAGCAATCGAGACCGTCATGGATCTTCTTACTGAGTGTCGCGTGCTTGCGGGAATGTCCTCCCTTCCTTTGAATGGAGCCTCAAACAAGGTGAAGTCGTTGAATGCGAATCTGAGCCAGAAGGCTTGGGCATACGAAATTCTCGTGATCGATGATCATTCCGAGGCATGGCGTCCCGTCTTCGAGAAAGTTCAGAGGGAAATGAGAAAGGGAAAGGATGGCATCGGCGTTACTTTTAAATTTCTGACTGGAGGCGAGCATGACACCGCCGAGAAGAACCTGAAAAGCCTTCACGAGAAGCTGCCGAAGTATGACGCCGTTCTTCTCGATGTGATGTTGGGGCCTAAGTTGGATGGATTAGCCATTCTCAGAGAAGTTCGGCGTCACCATGTCAACTGTCCGATCATTATCTGGACCACGTCACGGGCTCCAGAACTTGCGGCCGAAGCTCAGTTGGCACACGGTTTCCTATTCAAAAAGACGGTCACACTTCAGGAGATGTCCGATCTTCTGAAACAGCAGTTACGAAGTGGAAATGCCAGGCGCCGATTTCCGCTGCCCGGGCACTTTTTTGACCACTCAATTTTGCGGAGAACCAACCGCAAGACCGCGCAGCGCTTCGCTGAGTATTGCTCCAAACAACTGGACAGTTTTCACGCCCTCGATGAGCGATATTTCCGTTTCTTCACGGACCACGGTGGAAGGCATCTCCTCAAGCTTTTAGAATACGTTGAGGCTTTCATACGGCCATTGATCCGCAATCCAAATGTCTTCTCGCCGGAGGACGATGCCGAACGGGAGGAGGAAATTTTGTCGCTCTATTTGGCGATTTTCCTGCACGAATTTGGCATGCTCCGCCTCAGAGGAAAAACTGAGCCAGACTGGAATGCCATGCATCCTGACGAAGCCGCAAGGGAGAATCAACTGGTTCGTAGCCTTCATGCTCTGCGGGGTATGGTAATGATCGCCGATCCATCCCTGAGCCATTGGCCGGACGAAGAAGGTCAGTATCAAGCGGGCATGAGACTTCATGGCAAGGGGACGGAAGCCCTCGTCGCGTCGGTTGCCATGATTACGGGCTATCACTCGCGCCTGCTGCCGCTTGCTGTGCAGCCTCGGGAATTCTGCGAATGGTCAGATTCAATTCGTAAAGAGATGGGAAAAAAGGCCGCCACGGAATTGCCTTCTGCATCCTGCCTCGGGCAGGAAGAAAAGGCGCAGGCTGGTTTAAAAAGGATCTCCTCGCGGTTTTTTGGACAATTACGGGTAAAAAGTACGTTCGGATGGTGCCGAAAAAATATCCCGAAGGAACGCCTCCCCCGCCTCATGCGGCATTGCGCTCTGTTTCGTTTTGCGGATGCCATCGATGTCGATCACACAAGGAATCCGGCGGATTTCCTGGCGCTGAGTTCCAGTGTGAGCCCGATTGACCTGCGCGAAGCTCTCAAGCGACAGGTGATCCGGCAGGTGCATATCGATGGAGGAAACGTCAGCTTCTTCTCATGCGTTCCAAAGCCGAAGCCGGATACCGTGAAGATGGTGTTGGGTGAAGGTATCGAAATTTCCAAAAATCCGTGGGATGGAGAATGGACCGTCAAGCGAATTAAGGCGGTGAAGAAGCACCATAAAAACCTCGATAAATGGCTGGCTGGCTTTTGGAAAAACCCTCTATGCATCGCACGAAAAATGGGGTGGAAGATTCAGTCGAATAACCGCCTGACGATTGATTTGAAGATTGCAATCGCCAGCCTAACAGCACTCTCTGTTGCTTGGGAGGTTGCGGATGAATACGAAGCAATTGTCCAGTGCGAGCTTCACGAGGTCATTCGGCTTTCACTTTTTGATTGGCGCGAGGATTGCCCCGTCAAGAAACGCAAGGCGATGCTCTCGATGCTTTTCCACCCGAATGGACTCGACCGGGTCTGCGAATAACCCTACGTCGTCCACTCGACACCCTCCGGAGGGTTATAGCTCCAATTGGCACCGGTGGACATGACATAATCTTCGAAGTGTTGTGCCATGTCTGCAAATCCGTTCTCCCGCAGGCAATCTTTCACGCGCTTCATCCGTGCGCGGAAGAGGGCAGCGACTGGCGAGTCTTTGCCTCGACGATTCTCGCCAAGCGTGTCGTAGTTTGCCCCGCCTAGGTGAAGATCGTTCTGCGCTAGAGTTGCGCTTTCATCCTGCACCGAAGACTCTCTATCTGAGGGTCTTAACCTTTGATAGGCGGTTTCCGCAGCTTCTGCCAGCGGACCGAGTTCGCGCACGATTCGGTTGAGTTCCGCTTCCTCGCTGGTAGAAATGTCTTCCTCATCCTGAAAGCCGCGCAACTCCCGGTAACGGTTGAACTTCAGGGACAGTGCAGCGCGGATGAGCTTTTCCTGCTCGTCTTGGGTGAGATCGTGCCAAGCAATCCCTTGAGCATCGAAATACGCAGCCACTGGATCTGCTTCCGGGCTTGGTTTTGCACGCGTTTTCTCGGCTTTTGGCTCGATGGCCAGTGCTTCTTCGGGTGTGACTGATGCACTCCGGTCGCGCGAGAGAAGGTAGTGAAGCGTCTTGAATCCAGAAAGGTTCGGCAACGTTCGGATTTCACCACAATTAAACCGAATCTGCCAATGCAGCGCCGTGGTTTCGATGAAGGAACGCGGGGCTTTGCTGCCCTTAGGCTGTGGCACACGCTCCAAGCTCGTCACATCAATCGGGCGGAAGATGTATCGCAGGCGTCCAACTTCCTCGTAAACAAGAGCAATCTGCCCAAGCCGGTTCGCGAGCAGTGTGTTCGCTTCACCCAATGGAATAGCTGGCGCGGGCTTTTCAACTACGAGCAGCCGCTCGGCGGGAAATCGCGCATATGCGTGGCGGCGGAGCTGTTTCCGAAGATCTTCTCCCTTTTCCACACCCATGGTCCGGTCAAGCGTGGTATCCGTTTCCACACCGGTGAGCAAAGCGACCATCCAGGCCGAGCGAAACCGTTTGAGACTGTCCAGCACATCGAGTCCCGTCAGCGAGGCATCACCGAGGTTCACGTCCAGAGAAACAAGATCGTAGGGCGTCTCCCGGGCAGATTTTGCAATGCGGCGGGCATCCGCAACATTCGTCACGGTCTGAATAAGCGGTTCATAACCGTGCACAGCGAAGGCGGCACGATAGAGTGCCTCAAGCCGGTCAAGCAGCTTGGCATCGTCCTCCACAATCAGCAGGCGCAGGGGTTTCATTTCAGCGTTTCTCGTCAAAGTCTACCAGCCAGTCCGAAGGCCGACATCCTTCCTTGTAGGAATCAGGCGTGACTCCATCCGTTACGACAGAGCGAAGCCAGCCTCGCAGGAGATTGCCGTGCCGGTGGCTGGGTGGACGGCAGAACACATCGAGTTGATATTCCCGCCCCGCAAAAATAGCGAGAACTTCTCTAGCTGCCTCACGATTAACCGCCGCCCCGCCTTGGCACCGCAACTTGCGAAGCGCTGCGCGGGCAGCGTCCGACGCCTGCCGGGCACGCAGGGTAGGCAAATCCGTAGGGCAAATCATGGCCCATGCTGCGAGCAAAGATTCCAAGGGATCTCCCATGCGGGCCGCCTCGGTACCTGACGCTGGATCAAACTTTTTCAAACCCAATCCAAGCGCAAGCGACTCTTCCAGCGAAGCACTTGAGGAATCCGGGAGAACAAAGAGGATGGCAACTTCGTGTTGCTCGCCTTCAGGGCTCAGTTTTTCGATCCATCGCCAAAGAGCGCGGTGGCATCGGAGGAGATCCGCGCCAGATTGGCTCGCACTTGCCACGAAGACCACTCTTTGCAAGCTACCGAGGACCTGGGGAAGTCCGCCTTCCTGCGGTTCCTCGACCCCTGAAAGCAAGTCGTCGGCTGCCAGAATCGCCGCTCCGGTGACAAAGGCGAGCGCACTCGCATATGGACCATCTCCGACCAACAGAGTTTGCGGAGGGGTTGAGAGCCATGCATCTGGAATAAGTGTCAGCACCATTCTTCACGTCTCTTGTAGAACCAGCGAAAATGCTCGGTTGCTTCCGTGCCGATAGGTGCGGAACCCACGTTCATGCAGGGTCAAAATCCGGTCCGTCTCCAGATTCTCTGCGAGGAGTGCCACGACAGGGCCTGTGTCCAGCAAGCAGTGCTTCATTTGCGCCAGTTTCTCTCCTTGATCCGATCTCTCAGCGGATGAGGTTCACCAATCGTTTGGGATAAATCCAGACAACCCGCCAGATGCCCGGCTCGCTCGCCAAAGGGGCGGGAATCCAGATCGCGCTGCGAAAGCTCCCGGATATACTCAGACTCAGTCTTCTTCAACGCCTCGGCGGAACGCTTCAACGCTTCCCGCTGCTCGACGGGAAGTCGGATAGTCAGGGTGGAAGTGTTCATGAGGGAAGAATACCTGGTGTCTTGCGGTGCGCAAGACAGGACTCGAATTACGGATACCTCAATGTCGACGTAGCCAACCTCAACATATATTCGCAAACAGTTGCTTGAGTTCTTCCCCGGACAAGCCCGTTGCTCCGCGATAGATCTCGCAAAAGACATCGATCCCAAGTTCGTTGGGGGGTGCTGCGTTTTTCAGTTCGGCGGCGGCCCATCGCAGAGCCGCTACTCTATCACCTTGGTCCCACGCTCTGCCGATCTCAAGACGCACGGATTCTTCTCGATCTTTTCGGAAATCTACAATCCAGCCCGAGTTGAAGAACTTGGCCACTTCACCACCAGCCGAATTTATAGCATCCCAGTCGTCCAGCGTGACATGGGCCACGGCATCTGCAAAATAGTGAAGCTGCTTTGGTAATACCTCGTGTTGAGGGCAGTTGGGATTGTTCACAAAATCCTTCAACGCGACGGCTCGTGCGCGTTGGATTCCCGACTTGTAAGGCCAGGGGATGCCAGTGCGGGACACGGTTTCCGCAGTGATTTGATACCCGTCCTCGCTATGGAATGATGGCCTCCAGTTGCGACGAATCTCGATGCCAAAAGTTTCGGAGAGGGTTGCGTTCGGCTGGCAGGGGTAGTCACGGATTCCAAGATCAATGGCGACCCGGCTCTTCGGGTTCTCCAGTGCCGAACGGATAACAGCACTTCGCAGAAGCAATCCCTCCAATACGTGCTGAACCAGCTTCCGCAATGTCGCGTCAAGAATCCTTTCCAAGGTATGCCATTGGATTCCACGAGGCACTTCCAACCACTCAGGGTGATCTTGTTGCCGTTTGCTTATCGCTGCAAAGGGAAAGACCACGCCATCATCACCGAGAGCCGACTGAATTGACGTGATCATCTCTCCGAGAAGAGACAGACCCTGTCGGTTGGGTGCAAAATCCAGGTCCGCGCCTTTCTTCATGAATCTACGCTGTTGAGCAGAGTTCATCGGCCTGATGAATTGGCGAGGTGTATCTGCGCACCATCCCCAAAGGCAGCCTTCTCTCGAAAGGCCATGAAAAATTGCCGCATCAGAAACCTTGGGCAAACCTCGCTCGCTCAAGGATCGAACAACAACCAGTCCGCCCGCGCAAACGGCCCGCGGCGGCTGCCTCTGCGTCGGCTCTTCTGATTCGTCGAAAAAAATCTCGATCAACCACCCGTGGTTGCTGGAAGGCAACTGTCTGCCTGGGGACTTGAGGGCATTCTCGCAAAAACCTTGGAAAGTTCTCCGCACTTGAAGAATTCTCCCCGCATGTTCTACCGCCGACACGAAATCCGCATGAAGTTCTTTCGCCACTTCTGACCAATCTCGCGTCAAGCCGCTCAGGATGGGCTTGCGGAAAGTGGTGATAATGTTGCCGTAATCCCGGAAGGGGCCGATCAGCTCGGTGCGATGGGTGGAGCTAAAAATGACAATCGGGAGCGTCGGATCAATCAGGGCGATGAGCCGTGGCAGCAGGGTTTCGTCGGTATCGCCACCCATCAACTCAGCTTCGAATTCTGTTCGGCTGGCATCCGTCAGCCAAGGCAGGCTGCGAGTTTTTGTTGACAGCAAGTGAAGCCCGACACACCTAAGCTGTGACTGGAATTCCTCTCCCAGGCCCAATCTCAAATCAAGGAACAAAACAAAGTTTTCCCACGGTCTAAGCATTCCCTCATCGGCTTGCGCCGAGACATTCTGGGGGATCAGATCCGCGGACGAAAGCTGCTGCCTTCCACTCGACAGAAAATCGTCAAGTCGTTTTGGAAGTCCGGTCAGGGAATCGTCGCCGAGTGGTAATTTACCACCCTTGATGGCGTTTACGAATTCGCCGGGGGCAGTGGTTCGGAGGGTATTCGGAGTATCTCCTTCAAAAGCCGACCCAAGAAATCCCGCCCAAAGGTCGGCCATATCGTCAATCAACAGGGCACCATTAAATTGATTGCGAAGCCTCTCCGTAATCCACCCGGTGCTATTGGCCCCCTCGGGTTTCGAGGCTGTGCCGCAAACCTGCAATAGAACGTTCAGATATTCCTGAATCTTGTTCGTCACAGGCTCCAGGTTCGCTCCCCCCACCTCCGCCCGAAGTAAGAACGCCCCCAGCACATTGCTCAGGGCGTGATGCTGTTCGCGGTTGGAGGTCAGTTGGTTCCAGATCGTGGTTTTGAGGATGTCGCGGAGGTGGGGGGCGTCCTTGAAGATGGTCCGCGTTTCCGATTTGGCACTGCAAAGCCATTCGCAAATAGTGGCGAGAGTGGGGGCGTTGAGGACGGCGGCACCAGGGACGAGTGACTGGCCAGCAGCATTCCGCGCCCCGAGGATAGTTTGAAGGGCGCTAGCTGCGCCTTGGGCATGGCAGGATTCGCGTGGATCGATGACGGCGATGGACACCTTCACATCTGGGAATCTGACCTTCCACGCCGCGAGCCAGGATGTGGCAGTGAAGTGGCTGCGGAAGTTGATGCCAGCCAGACCCGGCAGACTGGTGTCGAACACGCCGTCCGGCGGCTCGTCGCCGATGATCAGGATTTGCTGGGCGGAGTTTGTCCAGTCCACCGGAACTTCATTGATGGTCGATTGTTCCTCTTCGAGCCCGCACACCCAAAGGTCGCGGAAGATGTTCTTGTCGCGGTAGTCCAAAATGCAGCGCGAGGCGTTTTCAATCCGGTTAAAACCATGAAAAACGAGTTCCGCAGCCCTCGCCAGCGGTGAAAAGGTGGTGCCTGGCATCAATTTAATACTCCGATGATTGATCCACGGCCATATTAAGAAATCTGTGAACCGCGGTTGCAATCTTCTGTCTGTCGCCATTCTCGATCGAAGCAAAAAGCTCGATAGCTAGTCCTTTCCGGTCGCCTAACTGTGCCGCGACTTCTTCGGATGTTGGTCCGGGCTCGCCCTTGATCTCGGCGAAAGGATCAAGCCACTCGGATGGTGACCCCGGCGCATGCACTTCGATATCGTGCAGAGGATCCCCGCCCTTAACGTTTACACATTCCCAAGCCTCACAGAGAAGGCGGAGAGCTAGGACCCACTCCGGGCGGGGTTGGAAGATCGCAGTTAGCTCATCCGATAACGCATTGTCCTCTGAATCCCATTTCAACAACGCCGAAAAAATGCGTTCCCATTCGACGCAATTTGCGCCAGATGGCTCCAATAGATGAAAAATCCATGTCCCCAAGGACGTAAGACGATAGGGGGCAGCAGCACTGTCAGTCATTCCGCCAGCACCTTGAGAACTCACGCGGAGGATAACCTTCACCCTCGAAAGATCGCCTTCAATCAATAATGGCCAAGATGGCTGTTCGCGATCTGATTTCAAGTGGCAGACAACATGCGAGTATTCGCCGAGACATACGACATCGCGGTTCTCGTCAGGATCGAACGTTATCACATTCGTTTCTCCCAAGATCCCCCGAGCGGCCGCGGCTGCAGCCTTGATGAAGCGACCACCCCCCTTATCGTAAAGTGCTACTTTCATGTTGAGCTGGTCCATGTGATTGTTAGTGCTTTGTCATCCGAAGAGTCTATGAAATCCACAGCAGCAATCTCCGTATCGGTTCCCGTAAAAAACTGCGACGGTGCCCCAGCGACAGGATAGTCCAACGCCACTCGGGCGTGAATCAGGTCCACTAAGCGCGCTGTCGTAAGATGTTGCTGTTGCTCCTTGTTATTCGCGGTCCGTGCCCGCTCGAAGTCTGCACGAAAAGCCGGAATTGATACCTGCTCACCCGGCTTGCCTTTTCGCGTAGAATTGAGTGCTAAAACCAACCGATGTTTTTTCCCATCTCGCTCGAGAATGACTTCTGGGGGTGCATGAAAACGTTCGCACAATCGCATTTGGAAGAACAAGGCCTTCAAGGACATTAGAAATGGGAGAAATGGCTCGCATGGAACTCGAATATCCCTCCACTCTCCAACCTCGCCCACCTTGAGCGGAATGCCCAACTTCGCGCACGCTGCGCTAAGAACGCTGATCCTCAGCTCCCGCGTCGTCCCGTTCGGCGCATCTATCTTCCATGCTGTGCTGCCACACAAAAGCGCCTTTGCTGATTGGTCGTCGACGTCATCAACGGTGAGCCAATCTGAAAGCGCCATGCTGTGTTGATATGGCTTCTTCTCGCATTTATTATGCTCCCATTGGAGCGAATCCGGCGGTTGCAGTGCCCAAACGACAGTGTCATTGGTTTCTGGATCCTCGTGAAAGACCCGTAAAACGCGAGCCATCCGGTCTCTGTCTGCATTCGACCAACAACAATCCTCTGGCCACCGAAGATTTGGGTATTGAATGTCGAGATCGACGACATTCTGCGTCAAAGCCACGGTGATATTACTAATCCACGCCATTCGACGATTATTCTGTTTAGCCGCAAGAAAGACTGCCGCTGCCAACTCTACTTCATTTGGATCTGTTACAAGCTTCGCGGCAGTATTGGTTACTTCTGCGGGTGAGAGAGTGAATTCTCGGGATACCGCTGCGGCTACCTCACTAAGAGATGGGGACTCCATGTTTGCGTCCAACAAAAGAACGCCCACGGGATCCCGTAGCGCCCGAAAAAGCGCTTCCGCTCTCCAAGGTGCGGTTTTTGGATTATAGAACCCGGCGGTGAAAGTGTGCCCGGAAAAGTTGAGATGCAACCATTCGAGGAAGTTCACCATCCGGCATACTTTTGCCTCATTATCGTCAACAATATAGACGTTGAAATTCATGATAGTAGCTTTTCGAGATTAGGAATTTCACAGACAAAGTGCTCTCCACGCGGTTCGTTGACAAAGTAGGGTGCATCACTCTTTCCTACTGCCCGGAATAACTGTTCGAGATAAAACGCGATCGCCGCCAACGTTCCATGAACATCCATTTTCTGGTCGTTCGCATGACACTTGTTTTGGAAACGCAGGCTATCATTGTTTGAGGTTATACTGATAGGCTCATTGCCCCATTTATAGGACCATACGAACTCTTCGAGATTCTGAGGGTTGCGGTCGAAATCAAACGAGTGCTTAATGATATTGCGAAGGACACAGACAACTGTGACCCCGTAAAGAACTTGCGCTACCCAAAAGCCCGGAATGCAATGAGAAGCAAGCTCTTTTCCAAGCTCGAAATGACGCACGATAAAACTCTGCCATTGTTTGAATTCGGGGTCATCAGGAACTGTCTTCTTGGCCGTTGTTGCGAGAATCTGGATACCGGTGGCGAGGCTGATCAATTCCAGTATCCATTCATAGAGGTTCGCGCAGGCGATCGGAGCGGCCCCGTCTTGACTCCCTCGATAGCCATAAAGCTCCGGCGACACGAGGCCTCTATGCTTTTCCTCGTCCAGAGCTGTGGCGGGGAGGCTAAAGTCGAAAAATGCGTCCCGCAGCATGCGCAGCATGAAGGGCTTTCCGTCGGCCTTTGGAATTAGTAGGGTAAGATCCTTCAGTTCGTGACTCGTGGCGCGGAATTGAAACTTACGTTCAGCGCGCCGAGCCTCTTCTTCGATAGCCTTTCTTTGCATCTCTCCATAGAATACGCAGTCCACAAGAGGCTGCGCAGCTACTCGCATCAAGAGTTTTAGAGGAGCGAGTTGTCGCGCCCGGTCCTTGGCGTCGAGATCAATCACGAAATTTGGGGAGGTTGCGACGGTAGCGACAAACACCAATGGACAGTCACTTGTGATCCGATTTCCATTTTCCAGCGCACCGTCGATGGGAAAAGCGGTTGAGTGAAGCAGCGGCAGGACTACATGATGCAACGGTCGGGTGTCCACCAGGCAAATCAGAAGATACGGAACGACCGGAAATTCTGCCTTCTCCTTATGCAGTAAATCCAGCATCGCCAACAATTTGTGGCCTTCCGGCATATCCGCTCTGAGTTGAGAGAGTGTCTGCGCCTCCCCGAATGTGTTGACGAGGTCTTTCCACCGGAGGTCCTTCACCAGCGCGCGCGCTCGTTCGATATGGCTGGCGTCCGCCGCATCGCTCCCGTCGGATTCCTCAACAAAAAATTGATACTCCGGGAAGTCCTGAAATAGAGAAAGTGCTACCGCTGGGGTTAATGCGGTCGCCTTGCGAACGACGTCGTAAACAGACAGCGCATCAAGGCAGTCACTGCTCTGAAACAACGACCGTCCCGTCTGATCCTCAACACTGAGTCCCAAACCGTGTGCGTTGCGCGCGGCGAAGCCCCAGATGGCCGCCCATTGTGCGAGTCTGTGCCGAATCTCGTCATGAGAAGCGTAGAGATGAGGACGACCATCCGGCTTCGCAAATTCTTCGAGAAATTCCGGAACCTTAACTCTTCCAGCAGCTTCAATCTCTGAAACTGGGCCTTGCTGCTCCCGCTGCAATGCGAAAAGACCATGCATCCACTCAGAATACGTGTCTTCTGTGTCGGGGACGGCGGCTAAGTCGCGACCGTATCGCACAATCAGGCCATCCCTAGGCGGAAGCTGATATTGAAAAAGGGTGTTGTTGTCGGTTTCGCGGTAACGCCGCCACAACTCGAACCGATTTCTCCTGCTGTTGAGAATTCCGAAGGCACCGCCGACCACGTTGTGCAACCGAGCCGCGCGTGAAACCGTTGCATCGAGCGCTTGGAGTGCTGAGGATGAATCTTGGTTCCCGCGCCAGAATTTGGCGCAACGTTCAATTTCACAAACGAGAGAAGAGAACTCTCGCATCTGAGAAGTTTGCTGCTGCGGACTCTCCATCATCAGGCACGTCTTTTTTACTTCTTGGCCCACACCAACCCAACTTGCCAGTAGCGAAAGGGATTGCCCGCTTCGGAAAACCCAGCTTCGCGCATTAGCTGCATCTGCGTGGTGACGCTGTCGAGCCGGTTGTCAGCATAATAATGCTTGATCCATTGCTTCTCGACCTGCCTCAGTTTTAGCACCTGCGTATTCGCTCCTTCCATTTCTGCTTTTCGAGCAGCGGATTCGAAATTGTTGACAATCCAACTCGTTTCCCACTGGAAAATGCGGTTGGTAAGCCATGCCGATTCGTCTCCGAAGTTGAAGAGATCGCCCAACAGGAAGATACCCCCATCATCGAGTAATTCGTGGATCAATCGATACGTGGCAGCTTTCTGCTCCTGTGTCAGATGATGAAGAGTGAATGCGGAGATAATTACCTGAAACTTTTTGGTCCCGAAGGCTTGATTGGCCTCGTCGCCCACGGTTTGCGCGATCCCCGAGTCGAGAATGTCGCCGCTGATCAGGCGGTAGCGCTCTTCAGAAATCTCTTTCTCCGCTGCGGCCCGCTTGAACAGGTCGCACATCGGAACGCACAAATCCAATCCAATCAGGTTCATGTTCGTGACAGCCTGCATCAGCGGTATCGCTTCTGCACCAGTCCCGGAACCGAGATCGAGCGCGAGGACCGAGGGACCAGATGGATTTGTATTGTCGGCTAGCGACTCGACGGCCAGTCGCAACATCATCTGGTGCATCTGGCGGTAGTATGGAGCGACCCACTCAATGGTTGCATCATACATCCCAGCCTCCTGCATCCCGTAAAAGAAGGTTCGTCGTATCTCGTTTTCGTTCATTTTATTGTTCCGTTGGTGAAGTTTCGGTCTTCCATCTGAGCAAACGCCCGAAGATAGCGTTTTAGTCCTGGGGAGGCTGGAGAATCGAGAATGTCACGTCCTCCAGATTCCTCAATATTGCCTTGATCCATAAAAATAATGTGGTCAGCGGAACGTTGGACAAATCCCAAATAGTGTGTGATCACGAGCACCCCGATACCCTCCCGTTTCAGATCGTCCAAGTGTAGAACGATTGCAGCTGCCTGCTCAACATCTAGGGCGGACGTGATTTCGTCCAGGAGCAGATAGGTGGGATTGAGAGCGAGGGCACGCACAAGAGCGGCCCGCTGGCGCTGTCCCCCCGAAACCTCATTCGGGTGTCTATTGAGAAAGTCGCGCATCTGAAACCGCTCAGCCAGATCCTCGATTCTCTGATTTCCATCGTGCTTTTTTCCAACGCGGAGGGGGAGCGCGATGTTCTCGCGGAGCGTCAGGTGGGGCCACAAGAAGAGTTGCTGGAACACAGCGGTCACTTTTGGCCAGGGCGTTTCGCTGGTTTCCTCTTCCTGGCCTTGGGCGTCATACTTCCGTCCGTCCATGGTGACGTCTCCGCCTTGAGGTTTTTCCAAGAAGGCAAGGGTGCGCAGCAGAGTCGATTTGCCTGCTCCGCTTGGCCCGATCAATGCAGTAACAGATCCCGGGCGCACGTTGGCAGAGACACCTTTAAGAACAGGAACTCCGCCGTAAGCCACATGAACGTTATTGCAAGAAAGCATCTTTAGAATTCCGATAGATTTCTCGTAAACTTGCTTTTGAACCAGAGCGCCAGCCCATTGAGGGGCAAGCATACCAGAAGAAAGAACAACCCCAGAGCCGTGTAAAGTTCTACGGGTCTGTATATCATCGCGTTGATCCGCTGTGCCACGCGAAAGATCTCCTCGACGGAAATGAGGCTCGCAAAAAGCGTCGCCTGCAGCATGACGACTTGAGATGTAAGGAGGACCGGGATGAGTTGACGCAGGAGAATCGGCGTCTTGATGTGCACGAGAGTTTGCCTCGGTGTCAGTCCTGACACCTTTGCTGCGAGCACATACTGTTGGGGGAATTCCAAAAGGGCGTTTCGGACACATTCCGCCACTCCGAACGTGTTCACAAGTCCCAGGGCCAAGGCTGCTGTGATAAATGGGTCGATTACTACACCCATCATTGCCTGCATTGGGTAGTGTAGCCAAAAAAGCAATACTAGGATGGGCAACCCGGAAAGGACAAATGAACCGACGGATACAATCCTGCCGAATACCTTGGGCTGAGATGCGCCTGCTGCGCCAATCAAAAAGCCCAAACTGAGGCCCGAAACCCAGATTACCGCCGCAAGTTGCACCGTTACGGCCAGTCCTTTGGCGAATGCCTCGTGGTAGCGAACGATGATTTCGACGATGTTCATCTGGATTCATCAAGGAAGTCCTTACTTCGTTGATGTGGGCTGAATCGGACTTGCGTTGCGGTAAAATGCCCCAGGGAAGGGCTCGTATTTTTTTAGGATTTGATCAACTACACCGTTGTTCTGAAGTTCCGAAACCGCGAGGTCGATTACTCGACGGAATACGAAATCCGATTGGCTCAACATCATAGTATTAGGAGAGAGTCGAACCGGCTTCCCAGGAAGGGCGGCTTTCAGCTTCCCGGGGTTGTTTTTCATAAACTCGTAGGCGATGTGTGGTTCGGCAAATGTTACGTCCGCTTTGCCATCCGCGATGGTTAGGAGCAATTGAGAAATATCCGTTAACTGAGGCAAGGAGACCCGCGTGGCCTTCGGAAAATCCTGCTGAGCAATGGAGTCGGTTACCTCGCCGTCCGTAGTTGCGATTTTGTATTGTGGATCATTGAGAATCTCGAGCCCATTGTCGAACCGGGTATCGTCTTCACGAACGAACGCCTCCGCACCCCCATAAAAGATGGGATGGGTAAAGTCTGCCACGCGGATGCGTTGGCTTGTGGGCCAAACTGGTGAGCCGATCATATCGTAACGCCCAGAATTCAAGCCCTCCACCATGGTGCCCCATCCGACCTCTTCAGTCCACTCGACCTTCAAGCCGAGGTTCGCAGCCGCCTTTTCTAGCACCTCTGGAAAAATGCCGGAAATTTTTCCGGTGTTTGGGTCCTTGATCAAACCAGGCGGATAAACCACATAGCCACAGCGGATTACGCCAGATGAGATCGCCTTTACGAGGGTATTCTGGCTCGCCGCAGAAGCGGCGGAGTTGATCGGTTTCTCAGATGTCAGCTTGACCGTCCCAAAAGCGACGAGGCCGCCGATCACTGCTGCGGTGATGATTGATGCAATGCTGGTGTGTTTCATGGTGTTGTTGATTGGCTTGATCTATTCAAAGAATGTGCGTGACACATTCGGTCACGGGTGGTGTTCCGATGCTGAATTTCATGGCGTAAACTGGTGACGAGCAGAAATAATACGGCCATTGCTCGGCATGAGACTGAGGTTGGAGTGGGAAAGAACGGTTTTGCCGGAGCCTGATTCCCCGACCAAGGCCACTGCTTCCCCGTCGCCGATGGACAGCGAAACTCCATCCAAGGCACGGTGGGCCGTGGGCTTGCCTGCGTCGAAATCGACGGTCAAGCCTTCCACTTGAAGGAGATTGTTGGTTGCGGCTGTCATGGTGGATCTTGGATACAAGTTCTCTGCGAATATAGCGTGACACGTTTGGTAACGGTATTTTTTGCGGGTCACTTGTGTTGTAACTGACTGTCTGTCAATGGTTCATCGAAACGGGCTACCCCTATGCTAGACCGATTTAGCCCCCGAGCCGGTCCAGTGCCCGCTGCAGATCCTCGGCGACTTCGTGGCGGGAACTCATGCGAGGAGCAGCGTTGCGGGAAGTTTTGCAGCGGCTTTCTCGAATGTAACCAAGGCATGGCCCGCCGAATGGCTTTCGCCGTGGATGAGGCGGTCCACAAAACCGGGTTTTGCAGCGGCAAGCTGGGGCAGATCGAGAACTTCGCGTGCGGTCTGGCCAGCGACAACAGGGAGCGTCCCGACAAACAGGCGGAGAGACGCCAAGGCATCGGATTTACTGAACTTGTAGTAGTGGTGCAGGGCAAAATAGCACTCCGCAAGGACGAGATCGCAGACGTGCATGGCGGATCCGTCCGCACGTTTCTCCTCGAAGAAGGATGCAGCCAGAACGAACTGCGCCAATGGTTCCCGGACGATGAGACGCAGAACACAGGAAGTGTCGAGGGCGAATGAAGCATGATTCGTCATGGCGAATCGTGTCCGTTCTCGATCCTGGACGCACTCTCGGCAGCCCGTCCTCTGGCGGTGCTCGCCCGGATTTCATCCATGTCGTGAGTCAATCCCGCAGTGTGGTAGCGGCGGCTGATGGCCAGCCACGGGAAGCGCCTGACTTCTTCGGGTGTGGGATCGGGGGGAGCCGGGGAAGGCGGATTCCCGGTGCGCACCCAGGATTCGAAGAGTTGAACCACAACCGCCCTGAGAGATCGCCCTTCAAGGGCACTGCGGGCCTTGACCGTTCGATAGAGGTCATCTGGGATATCTATGGTGGCTTTCATGTTTTACAGGTTCCTGTATCACTATGGAAAAGTCAAGAGGGGAACGCGAAGGTTTCTGGAGAGTTTCGCGCGAAGCACGCGGAGAGCGCAAAGGGGGTGAATTGGGGGAGATGCCTCTTGAGATTCTTCTTGGCAGTTTAGGCCGCCCATATCATTGGTTTGACAGCGCACAAAACGTGCGTCATTTTCGTGCTGCATGAAAACGGTTACGATCAGAGAAGCGCAGCACAATCTTGCGGGAATTCTCCGTGAGGTGGAGGCAGGTGGAGTGGTCGAAATCCTGCGTCGAAAATCGCCGGTCGCCCGGATTGTTCCGGTAGGCCATCCCGTGGGAGAGGGCCAACCGGTGGATTGGGAAGGTCATGAGGATCTCATGGCCTCGGTATGGCGCGGCGCTTCAATCAACGGAGTGGACGAAGTGTTGGATGACCTCCGGGGCGGGCGATGACCGGTCCGTTTTTTGACACGGGGGTAGCCCTCAAGCTGGTGATCGAGGAGCCGCTCAGCCCGGTCGTGCGCGAGTTCGTCGCAAGGCGGCGGGTTCCGGTGCCGTTCAGCCGTCTGATCGAGGTGGAAATTGAGAACGCGTTGCAGGCGTTGCTGTTCCGGCAGGAGATCACCGGGGAACAACTCGCTGGCGCAAGAGCCTTGGTTGCCGGTCTTGTCCGCAGGGGGCAATTCCAAAAAATAGATCTCTCCTTGGAAAAGATCGCCACGGAAACGCTCTCCCTCGCGTCGGTCGTGACATCGCAGACCGGCTGCCGGACACTGGACCTCATGCATGTGGCAACCGCGAAACTCCTTGGGGTCGGCGAATTCGTCTCGACCGACAAACGACAAATCAAAGCGGCAAAGCTCTGCGGATTGCATACGGTTGATTTGGAAGCGCCGACGGATTAAAATCAGTTATTCCATCTGATCCAGTGCCCGCTGGAGTTCCTCGGTGAGTTCGTGGCGGAAATACCAGTCGCGAAGGGCCTCTTCGCCGACCTCGAAGGCGAGCTGACGGGCGGCCTCAACCTGTTCCGGGTAAACTTCGCCCGGTCGGAATTCGTGAAGGCCGTGTGCGGCCTGCTCGGTGAACCGCTCGGTGACGCCCTCGTAGATGTCCTTCAACTCGGGGTCTGCATAAATCTCGCTGAGGGTCTCGGGACTGGTGAACCGATGGAGGTCTTCGTGAATGAGGGTGGCGATCTCCCGTCCAACGTCGCCTTTCAGGACATGGGCCGGGTCTTCGAGCTTCGTTGACCAGCCGAGAATTCCCTCGGCATCCTCGACCCCGACGGCCTTGGCGGATTCCGCGAAATCCTCGGGCTTTTCGAGGATGTCTTGTGATTCGCGGACGACTTCCGATTTCTCAGGCGCGAGCCAGGGACCAAATTCCGCGTGGAGACGCCGGTCGGCGATCTCGCGAGGGATGTCATCAAGGCACTCCAGCTTTCGCCCGAAGAGGGAGGTTTCGCCCGCTTCGTTGTCGAGTTCTGTGGATTGTTGGTTGCTCATAGTGTGGAAACAGTTTGTGGCTCAGTTGTGGGATCGTTGTCGGGGAGAGGCGTTCGACAGAAGTGGATATTAGTGATTGTCACTTTCCTGCGACGTGGCGCGGTAATGCCGGGCAGATGCTTTTCAGATTGAAGTTTGGCTTCCCGCTGCCGCAATGCCTGTGTCAGATGGGAGCGTTCGGAATCGAGATCGGCGTCAGCAGGCTTGGACTGCGCAGGTGTATCCACGAGCGTTTCGAGCAACGCGATGGTTTCATCGAGGGTCCGTGGGGTCGGATCGACAATCGGCTGAGGCTCGGCCGTCTTCGGTTTTTCTGCATCAGGCTTGGTTGCGGCAGGCACATCGGATTGCGGTTTCTGGGGCGGGGTGGTGCTTTCCTTGGGCTTCGACACAGTGTTCTGGCGCTCCAGGATCTGCTTTTCCACTTCCTCCAGTGGCAAACGATACCGGCGTTGTCTGCGCCGAATGACCTTAAGGACGCTCTTGTCCTTCTGCAGGATGGCTGGCGGATCGGTCCTGAAGACAAACGGAATGCTGGGGCCTTCGGCTGTCTGCAACCTGGCAAGGGCATGATAATTCGCCAGGTTCTGAAGATCCTCATAATCGAAATGCGGGCGGGTATAAATCTGCATGGTCTCGGCATCAGGCGCTCCAAGCCGGAACAGGACAAAACTGCCGACATTGCCGAGAATCGCGTCGAGCAGATTTTCCCTCCCCTTGTTGGACTTGAGTTGCGCCAGGTTCTGGTTTGCTAGAGTCAAACAGAGGCCGAATTTTCTGGCTTCCGACAAAAGTGAAGCAGCGGTGTCGGTGGTGAAGTTTTGAAACTCATCAACATAAAGATGAAAGGGTATCCGATCCTCGCTCCGCAAAATACTCCGGCTCATGGCGGAACTGAAAAGCTTACCGATGATGATCATTCCAAGGAGTTGCATATCGAGTTCACCAAGCTGACCCTTGGACAAATTCACCAACAGGATTTTTCGCTTGTCCATGACCTCCCGGAAATTGATCGTGCTTCGGCTCTGGCCGATGATCGGACGCAAAAGTGCGCTTTGCACCATAAGGTTCAGTTTGCTGGTGATGTAAGGCGCAATATTTTGCAGTGAGGCCTCTCCGCCAGCCTTCTCGGCCTGCTTGGTCCAAAAATTGACTGTGTAGCGGTTGGTGCAATGCTTTTTGAGGTGTTCTCGAAATTCCTTGTCCTCAAAGATGAATGCCAGTTCAACCAGGGTGTGACCGTTCAGAGTGCTGTCCATGAGGAGTAGGAGCGCGTTGCGGAAATACATTTCGAACATCGGTCCACCGACCTCGCGCATGTCATAGATGCGGTCGAGCATCTTGACGAATTCATTGATCGCGTAGTTGACCTCGAAGGCGCGGGTTTTCTCAGAGGTGACCTCCAGAAAGTTAATTCCCGGGACTGCATCAGTCTCGCACGGGTTGAGCAGAATCACATCGTTCTTGCGAGATGCCGGGATGGACAGGAGTGTCTGCTCATAGAGATCGCCATGAGGGTCAATGAGACAGATGCCGTGACCCGCTGCAACGTCCTGCTGTATGCTGTTGCCCAAGAGCGTGGATTTTCCGGTTCCCGTAGCTCCGATGATATAGGTGTGGCGATCCCGGTAGTTGGAGTCCGCATGGATCTTCGTCCTCAAGCCAGCCTCATCGATTCGTCCCAACCGAAGTCCCGTTGTTGGGAGCTTCGGGAGCTTGCGGTTAAATATTTGTGTGAGTTCCTGGCGCTGGAGAGTTTCTAAATCCGGGAAAAGTATGGGCAGCATACCGCGAGCGGGTATGCAGTTGGATAAATCAAGATCGTTCGCCGCTTCGACAGTAGGAACTCCGACGGACTGCTTGAGCGCTGCCGAGTTGTTCGGAAAGAGTTCGTTCGTAATTAAGTCTCGCAGAGCGGATGGGAGGGGATCAGTTGAGAAGAGTTCTGCCTGGACACGGAAGCCAGCATGAGAGGTGTGCCATTGCGCAAGCGCTTCTTTGCAGCCGGCCAGGGAGTGATCTGACTCCAACAGTGCATTCTATGGACGCTTGACCTGCTCGAAGACCACATGATCCAACGCTCTTTTAATCATTTGGCTGTCTCGTCTGGTAAGCGTGACAGGCGTCATACGCACACGGCACGAGAGTGGAACTGGCGATCCTGCAATGACCGCTGCCAAGGAGGGAAACGCCATTCCTTTCTTGGGCTTAAATACCGGGATGACGATTTGCGTGCATTCAGGGCCCATCGCTGGGACTTGGAAGCCCATTGCTGCGGATGTTTCCCCAAGCGGGAGGCTTGTGTTTTCGATTGCGAGGTTTTCCCGGAAAAGAAAAGTTTCTTGGAGCGGGCTGTCCTTCGGTTCACTTGGCTCAAAGCGACATTGCTCGCCAATCGCCGTGATCAGCGCATGAAATGAAGGTTGTAGGGCGACCGCATGCTGGTTCGCCTGATCAGATGTTGGTCGGCAACTTCGCCCCCGGATTTCCCATTCAAGTTGCCTGCCTCCTCCTCCTTGGAATTGGAACTCGACTGCGTCACCCTCTTTCAGCACTGCGAGAATGGATCGCAGCATGTGGTCCTGACGGATCGGGATTCTTTCTGCTTCTTCCTGTTCGGCTTTCCATCGAGGACGAAATATCCCAGCGCAAACAAAACGGAACTCACCCGCGTAGCCACCTTCTGCAAGTTCAGTGACCCTTATCAAGCGTGATGGTTCAGATTTGGGCAAAGATTCCGTTGCCGGCGATCTCACGGGCTCGACGTTTTCTTCGATGGCGGGGCTTTCAATGTGGAGCATAATTTTGGCGGTGTACTGAAGATTGTTTGCAACTCACAACGATTCCCTGCTGCTTCCCGTCTCGATTGCCACAGCTCTTGGTTAAAGGCCGTAGTGGAAGATCACGAATGGTTCGTCGTTTAGGTGCGGTCGGAACGACTCATTTCGCCTGCGAAGTCCATAGCAATTCCCAACCCGCAATCACAGCTGACAGACCTCCGAAAACCAAGAACGTCCAGGTCACGTTGCCAATGATCCAACTTCCGAGGAAAACGGCCCAATCTCGTCTTTCCATTCCATTAAATGCCCCTTGACGCAGGTAAGCGGTCGTGATGAACGGGTCGTATTTGACCGAGAGAACCACAAAGGCGAGGAGATTACCCCGGCGCAGAATCCAGCCCAACAGCCTTTTCCACTTGGTGGGGCCATCATACAGTCGGATCTCTTTGAGCAACTCGATTCCTAGCCAATCCCTTCCCAGTCGATCATAAAGACGCATCAGCGCTAGGCAAAAGAATAGAGAAAGAATTGCCATCATGAATCCGCCGTAAAAGGGGCCGATCCAGAGAATCACCGCTGGATAGAGCAAATAATCGAAAGCGTTGTCAGCGGCCTGCCAAGTTAGAAAACCCACGGCGAGTTCTTTCCCCCGTTTGATCCGACTTGTTCCGTCGGCGCGGCAGCTCTGTTGAAGGTACTCAGGATGATCCATATATAGATAAATTCACGCGTTGGATATGGAGCGTGATTTGTTCAGGATTCGGCGCTCAAGATACCATTGAAAATATCCTGCATAGCGGACCTGAAGCTCTGGAATCTGCCAGTCCCCGCCCATCACCACTTTCCTGCAATTTTCCGCGCCGCATAAACACTCCATTCGAAATTCTGTCTCACTGTTGGACCTTAGGCACATCCCGTAATCAAAAGTCACTTCCTCTCCACGACCGATGTCCCTCATCGCAACAAGAAACATCTGCCCTCCAAAACCAGCGTTAGGTTGGCAACTGTGATTTACGAAGTGTTGCGGCATGGCTTCCAGCTCTTCAATGGATCTTGGACTGATCGAAAGCCATGGAGAAATTTCGATGGGCTTGTCAATAACCTCCGCCGGAAGAGCCATCTCCTCCAAACGATTCAGGAGTGGCCCTTGAATTACGAATAGGATTTCCCCATTCTTAATTCGTTTATTGGCAAACACGCCTCTGCCGTAGCGCTCTGTGTTTCGGATCGACGTTTTTGGATGCTGCCAAGTCATAGACCCGGAAATGAGTCCCGTTTGAACCTTTACGCTCGCTGGAAATTTGCGCGAGGTGTTGCACTTCAGGTTACCGCGCCGTGTCAACTTGAGCGCCAGTGGGTATAAAGAGCCGGGATAGTGCCAAATTTTATCGGTTGTTTCTTCCGCGTCGCTAAATAGCCGCACGATGAGAGGCCGGACTCCGAAGATCCGTGTCGCCTCTAGGAAGCTTGGCAAAACCCGTTCACGGAAGAAGGCCATTTCCTCGGGTTCATGGGGAAGAAAGTTTTCAAAAACAATACCGTTTTTGATCGAGAGAGAAAGAAAGTGGAGGTAATAGGGCGAAATTTTGCCTGCACTCAGAAACCAGTCGGAAACATTTTGAGTGTGCATGCTTAATGCGGGGTGACGATCATTCAAAAGCGCTCTGTGATAATCAACCAGACTTCGTCCAGTGACGTCAGGAATCGTGCTGATAATTTTGCCCTCGCAGTTGAAGTCCATCACCCGGAGTGACCGAACTTTGGTTTCGAAGTCGAAGCAAAGTTTGCCCCTGCGGTATTTGTCATGGTTCACGGAAGTGAAGAGATCCCCTGGGATTTCGAGAAGGTGGGGTGTTAGTTCTGTCCCACGAATCATAGACTCAAACCGAACCATCTCATGGTCTGCGGAGTGGATGCTGCGAGCAAGAATTGCCGTCGGTTTGTCCAGCAGAAAATGCGCCGGATGCTCGGACTGGAAGCTCTCCACCAGCCGACAAAGATCCGGAATCCTCCGCCGCCTATTTAGCTCTTGGATCGCTTCAGAAAGTGGTGTGTATAGGATCTCGGGAGATTGCTCAATTTCGCTCATTTTTATGGGGTGTTTGGTTTGGTTTGGTTTCCGTGTCTTCCGCACTGGGGAGTGGAGATGCTAGGAAATGGGCGGCGTTGCTGTCGGTTTGGCGACACGCGTCGGGGAGCACCAAACTGAGACGTTTTATCTAACGAGATTCAAAAGCGTCGCGGAGGCGACGAAGCGTCGGCTCGGAAATGCCTGCGGTCTGACCGAGGGAGATCAAGAAGCACAATATCGCTTGAGGCGTTTGAGCCTGCGTCGCCGAATTCGCCAGTTCACGCTCAGCCCATTGCCAAGCCACGTCCTCACCACGAACGAGCGCGGACTGAAGTGCCTTGATTCTTGGGAGGACTCGACCCGAGTTCTTCCCTTCCAAGGATGCCTTGCATGAGGCACTGCCGCACACGGGACACGACTCTGTTGGCTGTTCTTCTTCGATCTCTGGAAGATTGGGTGTCGATTTTGTGCCGTAGGTGAGGGTTGGATTTGGCATACGGAGCCGGAACGGGCGGGGCCTACGGTCGGTGCGAAGGATGGCGTCACCGGGGCGCAACCCTCCGAGCAGATCGACCTGATCGGCTGGTAGACCGGCGGCACGTCCGGCCATCTCGCGATCATCGGGGTGATCGAGACGGTGGAGGAGCTTTGTGCCGGTGTTGGCAATGACCGAAGGCACCAGCGAAGAGGGCATTTGATCGACAATGATCAAGCCGGCCCCAAATCCGCGCAACTCGGCCAGCATATTCGCGAGGTCTTCTGTGGCACGGTTACGGGCGGAGTTGGCAGCGGTTTCCGGAACTGAAAGGAGCAACCGGTGTGCCTCTTCGATGACTGTGACATGGCGGAGAGCGTCGGATTGACCGGCGAGCCTCCAGTGGTGCCGGAGTTGGAGGGCGATCAAGCCCATGACGAGAGATTGGGATGCGGCGTCCGGCAAGGCGCAGAGTTCGATGAGTGTGGGGCGTTGCGCCATCGATGCCACATCAAGGCCGCCGGTGCGATTGAACTCGGGGGCGAGCGGGCCGTTTGCTAGGCGCTGAAGTCGCAGGAGCAGACCGGCGCGGATGTTTGCCGTCACCTCGGCACTGTGTCCTGTCGTCCGTGCACAACGATCAATTTCGTCAATTAGATCCAGCAGTTCGGGTGCTGGCCCCGCAGGCACATACCCGGCAAGGTCCCATCCATGCCGTCGATACGTTTCCTCAATGGCCGTGGCAAGAACCTCCGGCATCGGGGCGACCAACTCGAACGCTGATGAAATGATAGCAAACAGTGCCGCCGTGTGTTCCGCCAAACTAACTCCGACGGGTGCGGCCATTGGGTTGAGTGGCAGGCGGCGGGTCTGAGGAACCCCCACCGCCCAAATATCGAGATCGCTACCGATTTCGCTGTTTGCGAGCCGTCGGTAGCCAGTCTTCATTCCAGGCTCGATAACCAGCCAGGGAATACGGTGCTCCCGCCAGAGTTCGAGAAGGATTTGCTCACAGGAAACTCCCTTCCCAGCACCGGGCATTCCCGCGATGAGGAGATGACGACAGAGATCGTCAACGGGGATTTCAAGCCACGACTGCGGGGTGCCGCTGTCATCGAGGATTCGACCGGGAGCAATGGACTTGGCAGTCCCGACACCAGGGGCGGATGTGGCGAATAGAACAGGCGAATCCCCTAAGGCGGATGACGATGTCCTGGCGATCCGGATCTCGATGGCAAAACCGGGAAGTTCTCGGCGAGGTGGCCTGCTGAGTGCCGCAACTTCTTCCGTGCGCAGAAGGGTCAAGGCGCGGGGATCGTTTGTCTCTTGCCAACGGAGCGGCTCGGGTTTTCCACCATCGCACGCGTAAGCCGAGTGAATGAGCGATTGCGCCTGGCGAAAATCCGCTTCAGTGGTTGTGCCGAGCAAAACTCGCACCTGCCATGCCCCTTCCTGCAACCCGGCGTTCGCACGTTCGGTTGCCGCCTCGATCAGGGCAAGGTATCTGGCCGCCTCGGAGTGGTTGTCCTGTTCGAGCCCGGGCCTTGCGAGATGTTCGTCCCTGAGAAATTGCTCCTCTTGCGCGAGGCGGCGAATCTCTGCCTCGATCTCCGGACGCGAGACGGCCTTGGCAAGGATCAGCAGGAGGAAGTCACGGCCCAGCATCGAGCGAACGGCGGGCTCGATCCGGGCGGAATCACCGATACCGGGATGACCTGCCATGGCGGCTTGGAATGGAAGTGTCCGTAGTCGTCCGGCGAGACGGTCAAATGGGAGCCCCGGCTGGCGTTTGGCCCCGATGAGATGGGCTGGAACGGCATCGACGGCGGATGGAAGATGGCCAGGCAGAACGAGATTCCAAGCGACCTCGCCCTGATCGCCAGAGACGCAAAGCCCCCACGTCGCTCCGATTCCCCACCAGGCTCGAACAACCGAGGCCCACGCAGCATCGGTTTCAACCGCTTGATGTCCGGGGGCGGCCTCAATGCCGGTCCATCGTGTTACCGATTCGTCATCGATCCGAAACCCTGCCGGTTGACCGGGCAATGCGATTTCGCCTCTGAGGATTGCCGTCGCTTGAGGAAGGGAATGGGTGAGAAGTAGGCTCATTGTGCGGGTCCTAATTGTTGGCGGCGTCTACGTATTCCTTCCGAAGAAAAGCCGGTGTTGTTCATGGTCTGTAGGTATGGTGGTTGATGGTCTGAACTCGCTGTTGGACGGAGGAATGAAACGACTGCACTTGCTCCGAAACCCAAGGCACTCCCGCCAAGTAGAACCAGAGAACCGCACCAGCGAGAACGCATAGACCGGTCATCGCAAGTCCTCGAGCGCACGGTTGCTGTGGAACAATCGTTGCGCCGGTGCGCTCGCAGTTGATCCGCAGCGCGTGCAGCACTCCTGATCGCCATGATCCGGCAGCGGTGATGCGGTCGCCCTCGATTACGGTTCCGCCGATCAACTGGCCCTTGATCCGCATCTGAACTTCGCGGCTGTCGTGTAGCCGAAGCCGGATCATGCTCACCGGCATCGGTTCCACGATGTGACGGCCGTTCAGCGCAGCGGTCAGGTGCCAGCTTTGCAGCAAGCGGTCCGAAAAAATGAATCGCAGCACGAGTAACGAGCAGGCCGCGACTCCGAAAGCGAGCAAGGCACCGAACGATTTCCAAACGAGGATGGCGATGGCGAGTGGCGAGATCAGCAAAACGATGCCCCAGACCGGAATCGCCACCCATCGCCACGGATCGAAATCCATCTGCTCATTGGGCCCTTGCCGGACGATGATGACCCGGCCACGGACTTCTTCGCCTCCCTGGCCAGGAATCCATTTCAGATCGAGCAGCGTGGATGGGAGGCCAAGGGGATAGACCGGGGAAGACGTTGTCACCCGCCCCGAGGGCTGAGGCATCAATGCTGATCCGGCGGGATTGAAAGTCGCAAGTGGACGAGATTCTCCGCCCACGATCTCTCCGCGGGGCAATGAAGCCCCCAGACCACATGCCGAGCAATGCCCGGAGACTACCGCCCGGCGACCGCAGTTTGGACAGCGAAGGGCTGTGGAGTTAACGGTTGTCATACCAACCCCTCCCGTAGCGGTTATCGCGGTAGGAGCGCCCGCGTGGACGCCAACCGAGACCTCGGATCATGATCATCAAGCCGGCGGAAACGATCAGAAGCAGCAGGATTGGCCCGGCGAGTGCGCCAGCATAAGCGCTCACGATTCCGCCCAGCTGATGACCAGAAGTAATCATCACGATCAGAATCACCAAAGGCCACCGCAGGAAACGCGGACCACGACTCAACCAGCACCAGTAAGCCAGGCCGATCAGGAGCAGCAATCCGAGCATTGGGCTGCTGGTGCTTTCGATGGGAGCATTCTGTGGGTTCATGAGTTTGGAGGGTTCGATTTGGAGCCAACGATCTCACCTCGATTGGAGATTTCCTCGATTAGGAGAGAGGACACCCCGGTTTCGTGCCCTAGCTCGCGTAGAATGCGTTCCTCCACTTGCCTCCGTCGGGAGCCAGCCTCGCCTACTACCATTCGATGTTGCACGGTTCGGAGATTGATAAACGGGCCCGGTTCGGCGGGAGGGACAAGGGAGCCGATAGTGTCTAAAACCTCCCGCTGGAGTTCGCGTTGGTCGCGTTTGTGAAGGGCGTCGTTCATTTATTTCGCATGCATCTCACGACGTTCACGCCTTCAGCGTTTTCATGATCAGAGGGCGCACCGGGCCCTCCGGGGTCAGGAGTCGCACCATCGCGTGGAAGTTGGGCAACTCCTGCATTTCCTGCGGGGAGAACGGTTCGATGAACGACCTCAACCGCTCCGCATCGGGCACGCCGAGGCGGAAGAGGATCATGTTGCCGACGTTTCCAAGGACGGTCTCCAGAAGATCCTGTCGACCGGCCTTCGCCTTGAGTTGCGCCAACGTCTGATTAGCGAGCGTCATGCGCAGCCCGAACTTGCGTGCCTCGGAAAGCATTGAGGCAACGTTGTCGGAGACGAAGTTCTGAAACTCGTCCACGTAAACGTTGACCGGACGCCGATCCTTTCGATTCATCAGGCTCCGTTTGAGTCCCGCGCTCATGATCTGGGCCATCAAAATCACGCCCAGCACTCGGCTCTCCTGAACACCGAGAACCCCCTTGTTCAGGTTAACCAGAATGATGGGATTGCGGTTGATCCTGTCCGCCAGCCTGACTTCATCTTTCGGTTGCTTCAGCAGGCACGTGAGAAATGCGCCCTGGGTGAGCGGGCTCATCTTGCATGTGATGTAGGGCGTGATGTTCGTGAGTGAGGCCTCACCCCCGGTTTTGTCAGCTACGTTTTTCCAGAACGACACTGTCGAGGAGTCGAGACAGTCCACGTAAAGCCCCAAGCGGAAATCTCGATCGGTGAAAACGCGCTCGAAGCTATCAATAGTCAGAGGCTCCCCGTTTCTGAGCGTCAGGAGCTGGATAGCATTTCGGAAATAGACCTCGAACATCGGACCAAACGCCTCGGGAGCGTCCCACATTTCCCGGAAGCATTGGATCAACTCGCCGATCAGTAACTCGGTATGCCGCTTTCGCAGATGTCCTTCTTCTTGAACGTCGAGGATATTCAGTCCTGGCCTGCAATCCTCCCGTGTGGGATCAATGATGAGCAGGTCTCCTTTGCGGGACTTGGGAACCGCATCGACAATCTCGGAGTGAAGGTCTCCGTGTGGATCGAGGAGTATCACGCCCTCACCACGCTCCATATCTTTGATGATCATTCCCTTAAGGAGCGTCGTTTTGCCTGTTCCCGTCGCCCCAACGATGTAGGTGTGGCGGTCTCTTGACTCAGCGGGCAGGCGGACGTCGGATCCTTCTGCAATGCCGATCTTGACGCCACCCTTTGGCAGTTCCGGCAGGCTCAGATTGTGTAGGCGGGAAGCCGCGAGCGTGTCGAACGCGTTCGGCGGCGGCAGGATGGGTGGAAATGGCCAGCCGCGAGGGTAGGCATTGTGCAGATCGAGTGGGCTCTCGGACTCTGCGTAAGCGTCCGACGTGACCGTCTCGCACTCACTCACGAACAGATCGCGGCCGATCATTTCAAGCGGAGCGACTGGCACGTCATCACCCGACCGCAATCGGGCACGCGCCGTGACCCGCCATCCGGTTCGGTGCCACAGCCAGGACGCGAGGAAGACCTGCGAGAGAGTTGACTGATCGATCTGAGCGATGGTCCGTTGAGTGATGGTCTGGAGCCGGAGTGCTTCTTCCAGAGCCTTCATTGCAGTTTCCGGGAGATCGGCGCGAACGAACTCGACCTCGAACAATTCGATTTGGGGCAATGAAACCACAAGATTGGCCAGTGATTCCAGCGTGCGCCCACCCAAGGATGGAGGAAGATCCGGCATCAATAGGCTCCGTGGGTATGTTTCTTTTGTGGTCACCGCGAATCCCAAGGGATCGAGACGGGTTGCCACCGCCGAGAGGGTATGCGGTCGGATCTCCACCCACGCAGAAGAGCGGCGAGCGGTGTTGCGCCTGCTCCGCACAGGTCTCCGGGACGGGAGGCTGCGCAACCGTCGTCCGTACGCATACCCGTTGGAGCGCATTTCTCCAAGAACGAGCGAAAGCCGCTCGGCAAGCAGGTCATTCCCCGCTTCGCTCGTTGAACAGCCTTCGATCCCGAAGTCGATCTTGCGCTCGCCATCCGGAATCAGAACGAATCGCAGCATCTCCCCCGGACGCAGGATCGAGAGGATTCGGGTTTCCAAGTTGGCGATTGCAGGTGTCGTTTGCATAGGGAGTTGGGTTAGAGTTTCTCGGCGCCCGCTACGGGTTTGTTTTTCTGCTTTTTCGCGTTTTGGTGAGACGAGATGCCCGAGGCCATGCGATCCACCTTGCGCGATGCGTGGACAGCCGTAAGAAGGAAGGCGAATGCGGCCTTCGACCGAAGGCGTTCGATCCTGCCCTCATGCCGCCGCTCTTGCTCGATCAGTCGCTCGGATTTGGGCGGCACAACATAGGCCGGGACTTCAGCGAGGGAGTGGGGTTCCAATTCGAATGGGGCTTTATTTAGGGTGGTCATGGGCGTGTATCCTTTGCGGGTTCATTGGCGGCAGATGTTCCGGTGTCTCCATATGTGAAGTCGGATACTCTCCTCGGTAACCCCGAAATGTGCGGCGAGCTGCAACGCTCGGGCGTGGCGTGATCCATGGGTGGCACTCCCGCCATCGGGGCGCATCAGAATCCACGCGAGGTGCGCGGCCAGATCGAATCCGGCAGTCATGGCGTATTCCGCTCCGATGATGTCCGCCCGAAGCTCCTGCTCCGGGGACGTTTCGTGGAGATGCCCGAACTGGTGAATGGCGTGGGCGAATTCGTGTCCGATCACGAACGCCCAGGAATTCGGTGGAACTTCGGCGGCCGCTCTCGGATTGACGATGATTTCCCCTCTCTGAATCGTGCCTCGTATAGAGGCGAACGGAGCGTTGGTGTCGTTGGCGACAAGAATCGCCCCGGCGACTTGCTCACCGGTAGCCCGCGCCACCATGCTCGCCACCCGGTCGATCTCCCAGAGACCGAGCGGCGGCCGGGAGCGAGGATCCGGTTGAGGGCCGGGAGCGGAGTTCGAAAGCAAACCGCTGCCGCCGAGGGAATAAATGAGAGTCGCCAAGATCGCCCGCGAGCGGGGAACAGAATGGCAAAGCGAGGAGATCATCGATTCCCAATGCACCTCACACCGTTTGTCCGCGTTGGCGATGATCTGACGTGATATGCATGTGGCATCGTGTTTATCCCTCAACTCCAACGCCCACTACGCAGGCAAAGTGGAATACGGGGGCGAGACCTATGCCGGGGAGCATCAGCCCATCATCCGCCCCGAGGTGTGGGCGAAAACGCAGGCGCTCCTCCAGCAACGCGCCCGGTTCGGCGAGGCCGCCCCGCGCACCGAGTTCAGCGGGATCCTCAAAGGCATTCTCAAATGCGGGTCGTGCGGGGCCTCCACGTGCCACACCTACACCCGAAAAGGCAACAAGCAGGGGGCAAGGGCGTGCGCGACCCGGTCCATTCCCGCCCAGGAGATTGAGGATTTTATCGTTGGGCGAATCGCGGCAATCGGGCTCGCCCCGGCGATAGTCGCCGGCGTGGAGCGGGAAGCCCGGGCGCAGCGGATGACCCGGCTGGCGGCGCTCGAAACCGAGAGGGCGCTGATCCAAAAGGGCCTCCGGCAGCAGGCCAGGCAGGTGGCGGGGCTCCTGGGGGATTCGAATTCCGTCAGGCGGCTCGCGGATCTGGAGACGCAGCTGCGGGCAGGGGAGGCCAGGCTTGGCATCATCGCGGCTGAAGCGGCCGGCTTGGAGGGGGCAAAGGTGACCAGGGCGGACGTGGTTGCCGCCTTGAGCCGGTTCCCGGCGGTGTTCAACGCGCTGCCGCCCGGGGAAAGGGCGCAGGTGCTCGATCTGCTCGTGGAGCGGGTGGCATACAACGGGGAAAAGGGCAGGGTCGCGATCTCGTTCCATCCAACCGGCATCAAAACCCTGGCGGAGGAAGCCGCTCCATGAGCCTCACCATCGAAACGCCAGTTCATTTCAAACTCGCCAGGGCGGGCAGGAAGAAGCTCACGGCCGGGCCGGTGCCTGAGCAGCGCCCGCCCCCGCCAGCCCCGATCCCCCGAATCGCGAGGTTGATGGCGCTCGCCATCCATTTCGACGGACTGATCCGGCAGGGGACCGTGCGCGACTACGCCGATCTGGCCAGGTTGGGGGGAGTTTCAAGGGCACGGATCACGCAGATCATGAATCTCCTGAACCTGCCGCCGTGGAAACAGGAGGAGATTTTGTTCCTGGAGGGGGCGGCAAGCGGGCGGGCGCGCGGGGACGGAGCGGGAGATGCGAAAGCCGGCAGGGGAATTGGTGTGGAAAAGGTAGTGATTTAATCCGATCTCGCCAATTTGAACTCTATTCTTCTAGATCGCCTTTGGCCGTCTTGACCGCCTTGCCTCGCTTTCTGCATCAACCCTCTCTGATGGAATGGACTTTTGCCCCGCATGTGACCGGCTTCGAGGATGGTCTTTGGAGCGAACAAAAAGTCGGAATGCCGATATATAGCACACGCTATATTTTCGATGTCGCTATATTTTCGATTGCATGTGGTTCTCATCGAGTGTTGAATACGCGTCAGTCCGCATGACTGCCGCCGAGATCAAGCGTCTCAGAAAGAACGTCCTGAAGCTCTCCCAGCAGGAGTTGGCCGCACGGCTCGGCGTCTCCTTCTCGACTGTGAATCGTTGGGAGCGTGGACACGCGGAGCCGCAATCGGATCGTGTCAGCAGGCTGCGCTGGATCTGGGCATGGTCCCGGGGGCGATGGAGGCATGGTCGGGCACCAACTTCTGGGGGGAGAGCTGGATGTGCCCGTTCTCCAACTCGCGAACGAGGTAGAAC
>Ga0163154_10000369_pt1 | contig 67691 bp, 61 predicted proteins | sample OliLakLV19MP9P1_FD_148649 | JGI IMG/M metagenome (GOLD analysis project Ga0163154, IMG submission 148649) | Freshwater microbial mat bacterial communities from Lake Vanda, McMurdo Dry Valleys, Antarctica - Oligotrophic Lake LV.19.MP9.P1 | ecosystem: Environmental > Aquatic > Freshwater > Lake >... | reverse complement strand
CTGAGTAGTTACGAATTGTCAACTAGACTTTGAACACAGAGTGGATTATGACACAGGCAAAACAGCGGGTGTTGAAGAATCGCTTGCTCATCCTTATTCAAGAGCAAGAGTGTAAGCAGAATAGGCGGATCAAGCTCAAAGACCTTGCCGAGTTCGTCGATGTGACCAATCACACGATTACCAGTTGGATTCGCAACGATGTTCGGAAATATGAAGCCCACATTGTCGAGGGACTGTGCAGCTACTTCAACTGTGACGTGGGCGATCTGCTCTACTTCGAGTATGTCGAAGTCGATGTCGATCAAGTCAAGGAGTGACGGCGCGCTGACCAGCGTGAGGAACACAGCGACCTTGAAGCCGTCATGATGAAAGACCGCCGCGCCGTCTATGCCGCCCTATGCGCGATCTTGCTGGCTGCCGCGTTCTTGCGCTTCGGCGGCACGGCATGGTCACTGCGCTTTCACCCCGATGAAGCGTGGTTCGCTACGTTTGCGCGCGAGGCGGTGCTGCGCGGCGATTGGCTGTTGAGCTACAACGGGGGCGGCGCGCTCGACAAGCCGCCGCTGGCAATTTACGTGCTGGCGCTGTCGATGCAGTTCACCGCGGTGACGCCGGACGCGGCGGGCGTGCTGAACATGGACGCACTGCGCGGCGAAGCGGCGGCACGGCTGCCAGCGGCGTTCGCGGGCGTGATCACGGTGGCGGCGGTCTATGCGCTGGCATGGCGGCTGACCCGTCAGCGTTGGACGGCGCTGATCGCGGCGGGATTGGCGGCGCTGTCGCCGTATGGCATCGCCTACAGCGCGGCGGCGTTCACCGACGGGCTGATGGCGACGTTCGCGGCGTTGGCGCTGGCGTGTGCCGCCGGATGCGGATGGCGCGCGGCGGCGTGGACGGGCGTATTCGTGGCGCTGGCATTCGCGTGCAAGTCGCAGGGAATCTATATTGCGCCGCTGTGCGTGGTGCTGTTGTGGCGACCTGCCCCCCCGACCGCCTCTCCGGTATGGCAGCGGGGTGAGGTTGGCACACCCCCGCTTCACCTGGAACAGGGGTTGGGCGGCGCGGTGAAAACACGCGCGACGACGTTAGTTTGGTTTCTGCTCCCGCTCATCGTCGGGGTGGCGCTGGTGTTCGCGTGGGACGCGGCGCGCGCGGCGGCGCTGGATGCGCGCGGACTGCCCACCGTGAGCATTTTTGCGCAAGCGGCGGTCAACAATGACCCCGAACGCGCCAGCATCCGCGCCGACGAGATCGCGCCGCGCTTGAGCGTGTGGCTGCGCTTTGCCGTGTCGCTGATCGGATCGCCGTTCGTGATCTTCGCGCTCGCCGTGCCGCTGGCGCTCATTGTGCGTCCCCGTTGGGCGGACGGGCTGCTGCTGCTGTTCGTCGTCGGCTATTTCGTCGCGCATTGGCTGCTGCCGTTCAACCTGTATGACCGCTATCTGCTGCCGCTGCTCCCGCCCGTGTGCGTCTTGGCGGCGCGCGGCGGCGTCTGGCTGCGCGGGGCGTTGTTCCGCTTCTTGCCGTCGGCGGAGGTGACGCTGGTGATGGGCGCGATTGGCTTGTCGCTGATCAACGGCGCGTTCAATGTCCGCGCGGGGATCGTCAACGTGGGCGCGGCGGCATCGCTGCGGCGCGATATCCCGCTCGATCCGGCGGAGGGCGGCGCGCGCGATTATGAAGGCATCGATGAAATCGCGGACTACTTGAACGGGCGGGCGCTCGGCGCAATCGTGTATGATCGGTGGCTCGGCTGGGAACTGGGCTACTACATGGGCGCGTGGACGGACAAGCGCCGCGTCTACTATCCGACGCCGGCGGTGCTGGCACAGGGCGCAGCGGCGCAGCCCGATCCCGCGCCGCGCTACATGGTCGTCCCGCTGAATGCGCCGTATCCGCCGTTTCTCGAAGCGTTGGCGGCGGTCGGGTTCACGGCGGAGAGGGTCTTTCAGCGCGAGACGTTCCGCGTATACGAACTTCGACGAGGGCTATAGGAGGGCAGCTTGGTTTTATTGTCAGTCGTGATCGTCGATTACCGCACACCTGAGGACTTGCGGCGCTGTCTGACCGCGCTGCATGACTGCCGTCCGATGCCCGAAGTGATCGTCGTGGACAATGCCGCGTCGGCTGCGGGCAGATCGCCGTCCGCTGACTTGGTGCGCGCCGAATTTCCGCGCGTCGTCCTGCTCACGCCGGGACGCAATTTGTGGTTTTGCGGCGGGAACAATCTCGGCGTGGCGGTCGCACACGGCAAATACGCGCTGCTGCTCAACCCCGATACCATCCCGCCGCCCGGCGCACTCGCGGCGCTGGTGGCGTTTATGGAGGCGCACCCCGATTATGCGGGCTGCACGCTGCGCCTGTGCTATCCCAAATCTGACGGCAGCGCGGGCGACGTGCAGCGGACGTGTTCGCAGATTCCGACGTTCAGCTATTTACTCTGGACGCAGACGGCGCTGCGTTTCGTCCGTCCGGCACACGTCCGCCAGCTCGATCAGGCACACTATTACGGGGATTGGACGCGCGACAACGAACGGGATGTTGCGGCGCTGCCCGGCTCGTGCTGTCTGATGCGCCGCGATGATTTGCGCTTGAACGAGGCGTTATGGCTGTACTTCCCAGAGGATGATTTGGCGCGGCGCTTTGCGGGGCGCAAGTTTCGCTTTCTCACGTCGCACACGATCATCCACCGCGAAAAATCCGCGACGCGCACCGCCTTGGCAACGCGCGTCTACTTCCGCGATCTGCTCGTCTACACGCGCCTCCATCACGGGCGCACGGCGGCGGCGCTCATGTGGCTATGCTCACGCCCATTGGCATGGGGGTTGGCGCTGCGGTGGCGTCTGAAAACAGCTTCTGTGACAAGGCATTCGGCGTCAGCAGCGGAAACGTCAGCGTGAACGTGCTGCCTTGCCCGACAACGCTGGTCACACGCACAGCGCCATGATAGACATCCGCCACCATCTTGACGATGCTCAAACCGACGCCCACGCCGCCCTGATCGATGGACATGGCGGCATCGCCCTTGACGAAGAAATCGAACATTTCGGTTTGGCGCTGTGCATCGATGCCCGATCCGCTGTCGCTGACCCTGATTTCGGCGCGCCCCGCTGACTGGCGCGCGCTCAGCGTGATGCACCCACCAGCGGGGGTATAGCTCATGGCGTTCAGCAGCAGTTGGCGCAGCGCGCTCTTGAGATGTTCCACATCGACGGCGATCAACACCGCCGTGCCGTCCGATTGGGCGGTTAGCGTGAGGTCGCGCGCTGTGGTGGCGTAGTGATGATCGTAAGCCAACGTCGTTAGCACCGCATTCACGTCACACGGCGCGGCGCGCGACGCATCCATAGACATGATCAAGCGCAGATTATCCAACTGTTCGCGCATTTGATTGACACTTTCCCCGATGCGGTCGATGCGCTCTTGCAACCGCTGCGGATCGGCGGCGATGTGGGGGATCAGATAGCGATTGGTCTCGATCACCGCCAGTTGATTGCGAAAATAATGCGAGAAGGCGCGCACGAAGCGCTCGACCAGTTTGTGTCGTTCGGCTTGCAGCGCCATTTTTAAATGCTGATCGGCGTGCTGTTGGCGGTCGGCATCCTCGATGCGCAGCTTCTGTTGAAAATGATCCATGTAGACAAAGACGAACATCGAGACAATCAGATAGAATGTGAGCGGATCGGCGATCTTCGGGGCGAGCGCTGGCACGAACAGCGGCATCGTGAAGATGCCAATGCCATTGATTGCAAACACCAACAAAGCTTGCGTGCGCGTGGTGTGGATCACGCTGTAAATGACCAACAACGCCGGATAGAACAACACCTCGATTTGCGGCGCACGCATCAGCGCGATGAAGGTATAGATGATCAGACTGGCGGCGATCATCGGCTGCACCGGGTGCAGCCGATTCAGGCGTGCCAGCACATAGATCGTGAGGTTGAAGGCGATGCCCGTGATGAGCGCAAACAGCGCGTAAGGGGTCGGGTTGAACAGCCCCAGCACACGAATGATCAGTTGCAGCAGGAAAATGAGCGCGCCCGCCAACAGCATTGACGCTTGACTGGTCATGGCACGGTGACGATGAATGTCGTCGATAGGGACAAGCGGTTCCGTAGCGCGCCCCCACAGCGTTCTAGCGTGTGCGATTATCCGTGGCAGCAAAGTAAAGTTCGGGTTCATAATGCGTGATTGTCTCAGATGTGAAATAATGCTCTTTCTACATTATATGACGTTGAGGAACAATTGATGATTGCGATTGGTTTGATGATCGAAGGTCAATTTAAGCTGACATGGGAACGCTGGCGGCGCATCCTCGATGTGGCAGAAAACGCCGGCTTTCAATGCGTTTTTCGCTCCGACCATTACAGCGAATCGCAGCCGCCCGATCACGAATCGCTCGAAACATGGGTGTCACTGACGTATGCCGCCACCTATACCCAACGCATCGAGTTTGGGACGCTGGTCTGCCCGACGACGTTTCGGCATCCGGCGCTGACGGCGCGCATGGGCGCGCAAGTCGATGATCTCAGCGGTGGGCGGCTGACTTTGGGCTTGGGGACGGGCTGGAACGAGCGCGAACACAAGCAGTTCGGCATTCCGTTCTACGATTTCAGCACGCGCTTCGAGATGCTGGAGGACGCGCTGGAGGTCACGACGCGGCTGTTCGACAGCGATACGCCGGTGAGCTATACGGGCAAGCATTACACGCTTGACGGCGCGATCCTGCTTCCGCGTCCGGCGCGGCGCACGCCCATCTTGATCGGTGGCAACGGCATGAACAAGACGCTGCCGCTCGTCGCGCGCTTCGCGGATGAATGGAATGGCGTGTATATTTCACCCGCCGATTACAAGGGGCGCATCGACCGCCTGAACGAATTGCTGGACGCGGCGGGGCGTGCGCGCACGGCGGTCAAACGTTCGCTCATGACGCGGCTGATCTACAGCGATGACGCGAACGTTGTCACGGCTAAACTGGGCAAGGGAAGCGCCGACATGGTGATTGCCGGATCAGCGGCGCAAGTGGTGGATCGCATCGGCGCCTATGCCGAAGCGGGCGTCGAGCGGTTCATGCTGCAATGGCTCGATGTGGACGATATCGACCCGTTAGAGCGGTTCGCGCGTGAGGTACTGCCGCAGGTGAAGTAGCCCGCTGGCGATAGCGCAGCGACAACGCAATTTTTAAAAGACACCCTCACTCCCCGACCCCCGCTCCACATCGAGAGGGGGCTGCAGGGGACGTAAAGACGTATCGACCTATGCAAGTGCCGTTCGTATCACCGTGCGTAGCAGCACGTTTGCACCCGCGATCACCACGTCCCATTCGCTGAATTCGCTCGGATGATGACTGATGCCGCCCACCGACGGGATGAAGATCATCCCGCACGGGATCATCTGGCTCAAGATTTGCGCGCTGTGTCCCGCGTAGCTGATCAAACGTCGATGCGTACAGCCCAGTTCATCGCACGCATCTTCAAAGGCGCGGATCGTGCCGTCCGTCATTTGCGCAGCGGGCATGTGGGTCACGGTGGCGACCGTCGGCGGCGTGTCCAAGCCGGTGGAAGCGGCACACTGCTGCGCAATCGCCGTGATTTCGCGTTCCATTTCCGCCATGATCCGTTCATCGACATGCCGCAGTTCTACCACCAAGCGCGCTTCCGCCGGAATCACGTTGAACACGCCCGGCTTGACCTGAATATCGCCACAGTTGAAGATGCCATCACCGAAGCGTTCGCGGATCAAGTCGTGCGCGCGGGTGATGAACAGCGCCGCCCCCCGCAGGGCATCGCGCCGCTTGTACATATCGGTCGTGCCGGAGTGTCCCGCTTGCCCATAGAAGGCGATATCGTAGCGTTTGCGCCCGACGATGCCGGTCACGACGCCAATATCGATTTTTTCGCGTTCGAGCCGCTGCCCCTGCTCGATGTGCAGTTCGAGATAGCCGCACAGGGTCGCCGGATCGCGCCGCGCATTGAGCAGCATACGCGGATTGATCACGCCCGCGCGCCGCAGCGCCGCTACGAACTGCCCGTTGTGGGCGATGAACTCGGTCACGTCGCGCATCTCGAAGTTGCCCGCGAACGCGCGACAGCCGAACAGCGACTTCCAACAGCCCTCATCGTCCGTAAAGTCAATCACTTCGACATCGACCGGCAGCCGCACGCCGGACTCGCGGATCGTGCGCAGCACTTCTAAGCCCGCCAACACGCCAATCGAGCCATCGTAGCGCCCACCATCCGGCACGCTGTCCAAGTGTGACCCGATCAGCAGCGTTTTCGCGCCCGGCACATTGCACGGCAAGACGCCGGACAAATTGGCGGCATCGTCATCGCGGATCAGCAGCCCGGCGCTGTCGATTTTGTCCGCGAACCACGCGCGCGCCTGGATGTCGTCTGGCGACAGCGCGAGTCGATTGATCCCGCCCTCGTCGGTCGCGCCAATCGTCGCTAGATCGTCAAAGTCAGCGCGCAGCCGATCTGAATTGATTTTTAATTCGGGAATGACGATAGGGATAAGCTGCAAGGTTGCGCGTCTCCGTCGGGGGAATGGATTGAACCTTAAGATTGCATCCATTATAGTGAAATGTTTCCAAACGGCTATCATATTTTGATGAGAAGTTGCCAACCTTACGATCTGAGGCGTGAGGCGTCCTCATCGACGCCCCATATCCACCCCGTTAAGCAATCCGAGACGCGGAGTCGTCATTGATCCGCCGCCGGTGGCTTTGAGCCGCTGGCGGATGGCGAAAACGCTTAACCTGTTACAATTCGCGCGCGGCGAACGCCGCCGTTTCGGGCGTGGTTTCTTGCGCATGTGAGCCAGATGCCAGCGCCGCAAGAATGGCAATGAGCAGCACAAAGACGAGACCGCGTTTCATCGTGATTTTTCTCCAGATTAAAGTGCGTCAAGAAAGTTCTTAAAGCAACCTCACCCCTAAATCCCCTCTCCACACAGTGGCTGAGGGGAGGACATGTTTGGTTTTCTCCCTGATTCACCTCACCCCCCAGCCCCCTCTCCACTGCGTGGAGAGGGGGAGTTTCCGCCTTGTGTTCCCCCTCTCCACTGCGTGGTTCACGACACGACACTTTTGAGGGTGGATTAAGGGCTTAACAAATGGGAGTTTATCGGTCATCCTTGTTGTCACCAAACAAATGAGGAATGACCGATGAACTCACCTTTACTATACCAGTGGGAAGCCCAGTTGAGCCAGCGCTTTCCCACCCTCGGACGCTGGCAAGTGTGGACGTTAGCCCTGTTCAGCTATGGGGTGATTAGTGCCAAGAGCTGCTGCCTGATCGAAGTGGGAAAAAGCATCACCGGACGCGCCGAGGCGAGTAGCATGGAACGGCGGTTGCAGCGCTGGCTCGCCAATGGACGCCTCGATCTGTCGCGCCTCATCAGGGCGTGGGTGCAGTGGGTCGCCCAGTTATGGGGCAACGCGCCGTTACTCCTCTTGGTGGATGAAACGAAACTGAGTACGCATGTCAGTGTGATGATGGTTGGGATAGCGTACCACGCCTGCGCGATCCCCTTAATCTGGCGCGCATATGACCCCGATGACTACCCCGAAGAAGGACAGGTCAAGCTGTTGCTGGGACTGCTTGACCAGTTACGCCGGCTTCTGCCGCCCTCGGCGCGGATGCTGTTGCTGGCGGATCGCGGTTTAGGCACTTCACCCGAGTGGCAGCAGCGCTTAAGTGCCAGCGGGTACGACTATTTACTGCGCGTGCAACGCTCCACACGCGTGCGCTTGCCGGGACAGAAACCCCAACCCCTGCGCCGCTTGGTCGGTTATGGACAGCGCTGGACGGGGCGGGTCGAAGTCTTCAAGAAAGCGGGTTGGCAGTGGAAATGGGTCTATCTCCTCTGGGAGGTGGGCTATGCTGAACCGTGGTGTCTGTTCAGCAACCAAGCCGACCTCCCGCCGACCCTCTATGCGTTCCGCTTTCATCACGAAGCCAGTTTCCGCGATTTGAAGCGCGACGGCTTTCAATGGCAGCGTTCCCGCGTTTGGAAACCCGCCCACACCGAACGCTTGCTCTTGGTCCTCGCCTGCGCTTCCCTGTGGACACTCACGCAAGGTACCCAAGTGCTGTTCCTCTACCCCCTGACTGTACGCCAAAAACGTCTCAGCATCTTTCGTCTCGGTTTGGATGAACTCTTTGCCCGCTTTCAACCCACTGGTCGAGCCTATCTGGAGCTGTATCTTGCTCCAGATACCCCGACCTTTAAAAGTGTCGTGACGTGAATCCACATGGAGAGGGGTTGGGGTGAGGTCTTTATACTAAACATCATCTCCCCGTGCGCCACCGACGCGCGGTGTGACAATCATGTTCATGCCATACTTCGGGCGCAGCGTAAACTTGCGCACAGGCTCGATCACCTGTCCCGGCGCGAGGCGCAGGGCAAACCGCTGTGCCAGCGTCGCCAGCAGCAGCGTCGCCTCCATCATGGCGAAGGCGTTGCCGATGCATACGCGCGGGCCCCCGCCGAACGGAAGATAGGCATATTTGGGAATCAGCTTCTCGTTCTCGGCGCTGAAGCGATCCGGATCGAAGCGGTCTGGATCGGGGAAGAAGCGCGCGTCCCGCTGCACGCCGTAGATGTTGATCATGATGACTTCTTTTTGCTTGAAGGTGTAGCCGCCCATCTCGAACGTTTCGGCGCTCACTGCGCGCGTCGCCGCGAACGCAGGTGGATACAGCCTCAGCACCTCTTTGATAACCTGTCCGGTGTAGACCAACTTCGACAAATCTTCGAGCGTCGGCGTCCGTCCACCCAGCACCGCATCGATTTCGGCGTGCAGCCGCGCTTCAACGTCGGGATTCTGCGCCAGCAAATACCATGTCCACGTCATGGCGACGGCGGTCGTCTCGTGTCCCGCGCCGAACAGCGTCATCGCTTCGTCGCGCACCTGCTTGTCGGTCATGACGCCGCCATCGTCGGCATCTTGTGCCAACAGCAGCATCGAGAGCAGGTCGCCTTGGTCGTCGTTGGTGCGGCGGCGCTCATCGATGAAGCCCTGAATCGTCGTGTTCAACCGATCCACCGCTGCGTAAAAGCGCCGATTGCCCGCCGTCGGCATCCAGCGCGGCAGCGGCACGAGTTGATTCAGCCGTTCATTCACATCTTCCAGCACCTGCGAGACGGCGTGTCCCACTTCCGGCGCGTTCTCGACATCGGCATCAAACAGCGTCTTGGCGATGATGCGCATCGTCAGTTCTGCCATCGCGCGCTCGATCTGGAGTGTTTGCCCCGCGTGCCAGCCATCAGCGGTATCGGACGCATAATCGACCATCGTCCGCGCATACGCGCCGATGCGCTTGGTGTGGAAGGCGGGCTGTACCAGTTTGCGCTGACGTTTCCAGAACTCGCCGTCATTGGTGAACAAGCCTTGTCCGAGAATCGGATCGAGCGCGCGCTTCAAGCCGCGCGTCTTGTGCATTTTGTCGGCGTCTGTGACCAAGACTTGGTGAATCGCATCAGGGTGATTCACCATATAAGCGCGGAAGGGTCCGAACCAAAAGCTGGCGATATCGCCGTACTGACGGATATCGAGTTGAAACTTGAGCGTATCCCGCGTGAAGTCGGGGATATTGCCAAGTAGAGGGTGTCCCTTGGGCGCAGGCGGAACACGGTTCATGAGGAATGGCTCCAATTTGTGAAAAATAGCAGTAACTTAGCATATGCCCATTTTTGATTTACGCAAGTACTTTTTTTCACAAAGATCGGCGCGAAAGAAATGTCACCTCCCAAGCCCAAGTCTATCCCATCAAGATACGAGGTCTCAATTGACAAGCTCACCTTACCCCTCGCCATGCCCCTCGCTTTAGCCGATGGGATCGTTGAGTTCTGAATTATTTGAAACCTTGTCACGTTCGTGCTTGCTTCAATTGCCCGTATCCATAGAATGAAGTGTAGATAGAACAACACGGATGGGTCGGGCAGTCTATCAGCGCCCGCACTGCATCCACCTTTTTATCCACATCGATTATACAAGGCGGGGCGCGCCGAACGACATCGGCGGCGCGCACACGCCGGAGAAGACAGCTTATGGGTGGTACGGAGTCTGAAACTCAACTTCGCAGCGGCTCTTACACCAGTATCGGGCAAGTTCGTGAGAACAATGAAGACAACCTCCACCTGTGGGCGGCGTCCAGCTATGTGCTGGCGGTGGTCGCGGATGGCATGGGCGGTGCCGCGGCGGGCGAAGAAGCCAGCCGACTGGCAGTCGAAGCCATCGAAGCGGGATTGGTGTCGCACGGCGTATCGGTGAACGCGCCGCTGGACACACCGCGCCCCGACCTCGATGCCACGTCTGAAGCATTGATCGCCAACAAGCTCATCCAAGCCATCCGCAGCGGCAATCAGAACATCGTCAACCGTGCAGCTATCGAACCCGAATTGCGCGGTATGGGGACGACCGTCACGCTGGCGTTCGTGCGCACGGGGCGGGCGATTGTCGCGCACGTCGGGGACAGCCGCGCGTACTTGGTCGAGGGCGGTACGGGCAGCATCACGCAGATCACCGACGATCACAGCTTTGTCGAGGCGCTGGTCGCCGCCGGGCATCTGACGCCCGATCAAGCGGAAGATCATCCGATGCGCAACGTTTTGTATCGCGCGCTCGGACAAAACCTCGATATTGATGTCGATGTCTACGAGGCGTTTTTAAATCCCGGCGACCGCGTGGTGTTGTGTTCCGATGGATTGACGCGCCACGTCAAATCGCGCGAGATCGCGGAAGTCACGTTGAGCATCGATGATCCCGAAATTGCCAGCCAAGCGTTAGTCGATCTGGCGAACGCGCGCGGCGGCGAGGACAATGTGAGCGTGATTGTGATTGCCATCGAGGGCGATGGCGGCGATCTGTATTTGCAGACGCCGCGCGAATTGTTCGATCCCGATGATACCGTCGATTTGCGCCGGATTCGCCCGCTGATCACCGACTTTGCCGAGATGAGCGTGCGCAGCGAACTGGACAGCCCGACGGATCAGCGCGAGGGCGGCGACGCCGATTATCAAGCGGACACCGAACACACGCCGCCCATTGCGTTCGATCCAGCCTACGAACGCTTCTTGTCGGACGACGCCTACGAAGGACGCGATACGCGCGTGTCGGAGCAGTAGGGGCGAGGCACGCCGCACCCGTCGCGCCAACATCGTCGGGGCATGGCGTCCCGCACCCGCCGCGCACCGCATCAACCGCGTCTGCTATTGAAAGGGATGATGATGGTCAAAACGCTGCGTACCGTCTCGTTATTCGATGTCCGCCGCTGCTGCTGGCGACGCTGGCAGCGCGCGTTCGCGTCGCGCCGCACGCATTTCCCCGTTCCGCTCACGCGCCGCTGACGCTGACCCTCGCCGCGCCGATGCTGGCGACGGTGCAGCGGCACTAACCTCACCCGCGGGCAGGTTCGGGCTATAATGGGCGTGGAAGTGAACGAGGAGACGCCATGCCGCCGATCCGCACGGTCAAAAATCAATATCGCGGGGTGAACGCGCATCTGCACAGCCGCTTGCAGCATGACGCTGGCTGGGAGCCGTTTCACAAATACTATTGAATGATTTGGCGCGCGCGCTCCAAGCCCAACTTCGCCCTTTGGGTTACAACGCCGTCCTCGAAAGTGGGCTGCAAATCGCGCACGAGGGGCGTTCCTTGAAGCCCGAATCGGATGTGACGATTTACGGATCCCTTCCGCGCCCAGATGCCCACAACGCCGCAGGGTGCTGCGCTCACCGCAACGCTCGGTGACCGTATCGGCTCGATTGCCGACCTTATGCGGCTGTCCGATGAGGACGATTGGTACAGCGCCGTTGCCATCTATCAGCGCCATCAACCGCATGGCGATCTGGTGGCGTGGATCGAACTGCTTTCCCCGACCAACAAACCCCTGGGACGGCACTTCGACGCCTACCGCGCGAAACGCCAAATGCTGCTGCAAGCCCAATTGGTTTTCGTGGAAATCGACCTGCTGCATGAGTCGCCGCCAACGGTGAACGTGCCGAGTTATGTAGCGCGACGCGCGGGCGTCCAACCAGAAAAGGACGCGACGCCGTACCGGATCACGCTTGCCGATCTTCACGCGGATGCTGTACCTTGCGGAGGCAGCGGCGCGCGCCAGCGATCTCGAAGTCGAACCGCCGCCGTTGGCGTTACTTCCCGTGGACGACGCGGCAGCGCGCTGGCAGAAGCGGATGCAGCCTTAAATATTCGATCAACACATCCACAGCCCCTTACAGGCGCTGCGGTTGGCTTACGCTGTGGCGTTTTTTGCGCTAGAATTTGAATCGTGTTAGAACGCAGTGATCTGTTGTAACTACTCAGGGGTCGTTTTTCCCCTCATTTTGGCAAATTGAAACGCCAAATTTGTCTGCGATGAGAATAGGCTCTCCCTCAAAAGATTGAGGGTTTTTGTCGAAAACAACCTATTTCTCCCTCAAATGACGGCTGAGTAGTTACGATCTGTTTTTCATTTTGCGTGGTCATTCGTCCGTCCAACGAAGGAACAAGCGCCATGTCCGACCGCCCATCCAATGATTCATCCAGCGCCGCGCCCGCCTGGCGCAAGCCGACTGATGGCGGTTGGCGCACGCTCGAACCATCCAGCACGCCCAGCTCATCCGGCACGCGCTCGGCGGGCGGCTGGCGTGTACCGGGTTCGGAACAGACAACCGCCGTCCCCGTCGCGCCCATCGAAACCATCGAGCGCCAACCAGAGCGCGTCGGTGGCTGGCACTTGCCCAAGCGCAGCGACACGATCATCCCGCCGTCGATCATCCGTCCCGGTGAGGGCGAAGCCGACGATGTAGAGGTGGGCGCGCTCCCGACAACAACCGGTGAAGTTCCGGCTGTCGAACCAACCGACGCCGAAGCGACCATCCTCCCCTACGATGATGAACTCGAAGCCATCGCGGGTGAAGCGCAAGCCGAGGCGGACGCCGTTTTGCCGACGGACGAGGGGGCGGTTCCGCTGCCGTTCGCGGGTGACGAACCCGCCGTCGATGCGCCGCCGACGCAAAGCGATGTACTGCCCTTCGAGGCGGAGCCGAAAACAGCGAACGAGCCGATGCTGACGCTCGACGCCGACGACGCCGAAACTGCATTAGACGAGTCCGAGGGCGAAGCGAACGATCTGGAACTCGATGACGATGATGACGATGAGCGCGTCGGCATCAGCGAATTGGTGGCGCTCCAAAGTCTGGCAAACGCGCCCGCGGCAAACGCGCCCACCGCCGTGCAATCGGCGTCGAATGTGGGCGTCGGGACACAGGTCGAGGCAGGGCTTGATCCAGCGGAATACGCCAAGCGCGAACTGGAACGCCTGCAAGCGCGCACGACCAGCAGCGCGGCGGTCGGAGACGATGCTGCCGAATACGCGCGCCAACAGCTTGAACGCTTGCAGAGCGCCGGACTCGACGTGACCAGCGGCAGCGCGCCCGCCGATACGGGCGTGGGTGCAGCGACAGGTGTCACTGGGGCAGCGAGCGACGCACAGCGCGAATTGGCGGCGAAGTATCGCGCGTCGGAAGATCGCGCGCGTTCGCTCAAGGGGCAGTTCGCCGCCGGACTGATCACGCGCGAGACGCTGGAAGCCGAACTCAAAAAACTGATGGTGCTGGAAGATGGGCGCATCTGGTGGATGATCGGCGCGCAAAGCGACCAGTGGTACAAATACGAAAACAATGCGTGGACGCCCATGCGTCCGCCCGCGCTCGACGCGGATGTGCGTCCCGGCGGGGCGAGTGCAGCGGCGGGCGCGGGCTTGCCCTACATGGATCAGCCCGCGCGGTCAGCGGCGTCCGATTTCGAGGCGGGGCGCACGATCCCGACCGCCGCCGTCACAGGGACGCCCGGCATCGATCCGTTCAGTCAGCCGCTCCCGCGCGCTGTCCCCGTGCGCGATCCCGAATTGACGCAGGTCGGGCGCAGCGCGTATGGCGACGGCAACTTGGATGCCACGGTCCCGATTGATCTGTATCGCGCCGCCAGTGAGCGCACCGTGCCGAGCATGGGGGTCGCACCGACAGTCGTCAGCCCGGCGCTGTCCGATGTGGCGTCGATCCCGTCGCCATCCACGGGCTATACGTCGGGCAGCTATACACCCGTCGGCGCGACTCCCGTGACTGATGCGGGGACGGGCAGCGATCTGTACCGGACGGCGGTCGAACAGCAGCGCGCCAGCACGACGCGCAGCGTTGGGATTGTGGCGGCGCTCATCATCGGCGCGCTGCTGCTGTTGGGCGCGTGCGGCGCGATCTTCACGGTCGTAACCTACAACAACTTCGCCGAACCATGGCGCGACGAAATCGTCGCGTTGGCGAATTATCAGCCGCAGTTCCGTACCGTGCGTATCCTCGCAGCGGATAACACCACGCTGATCGCGGAACTGAACAGCCGTGACGGCGGCGCGCGCACGACCGTGACGCTGCAAGAAATCGCGCCGGAATTGATTCACGCGGTCGTATCGCTTGAGAACGAACGCTATTTCTCCGATCCCGGCTGGGATCCCCTGACGGTGGCGGGCGCGATTGCACAGAATTACACGGGCAGCACCCTCGCATCGGGCAGCACAATCACCGAGCAGATCGCGCGGGGGCTGGTGCTGCAAGAAACCAGCGCCAACCCCGAACGCCGCTTGCAAGAAATCGTGATCGCCGCCGAGATCGCGCGCACCTACGACAAAGATTTCATCTTGCAGCTGTACCTGAACGAAATCTTTTTCGGCAATCAGTCCTACGGCATCGAAGCGGCATCGCAGTTCTACTTCCAAAAGCCCGCGCTCGATCTCAATCTCGCGGAGTCCGCTATGCTGGCGGGGATGATCGAGTCGCCGTCGGTCTACGATCCGGTCTTGTTCCGCGATGTCGCCTTCGATCAGATGAATGTCGTCTTGAATCGGATGGCGGAGGTGGGCTGTCTGCCGCTGCCCGGTCAGAACGCGCCATTCTGCGTCACGACAGCGGATGTTGTGGGCGGACAGGTGGCGGTGCAGAAATCGCGCGTCGAATCGCGCGCGTATCGCCCGCGCGATTCGGATCGGCGCTATCCGCATTTCGTCGATTATGTCCAGCAGCAGGTCGAAGCGCAGTTTGGACCCGGCGAGATGTTCCGGCGCGGCTTCACGATTCGCACGACGCTCGTCCCATCGATGCAAGATACAGCGCAGAATGCGCTCACGGTGCAGTTGCGCGCCCTCAGCGGCACGGGCGTCAACAACGGCTCGGTGTTGGTCATGAATCCGGGCGACGGCGCGATCATGGCGATGGTCGGCAGCGCCGATTACAACAACAGCGAGATCGATGGACAGGTCAACGACGTGTTCACCTATCAAGCGCCGGGCGACACGATCAAGCCCATCGTCTACACGACCGCGCTGGAAGGCATCAACCGCGCCGACGGCACGCGCGGCTATTACACGCCCGCATCGGTGCTGTGGGATGTGACAACGCGCTTCACCAATCCTGATTACACGCCCGCCAACGCGGATGGCGCAGCGCGCGGGATCGTCTCGCTGCGTTCGGCGCTCGCCAACGCTTACACGATTCCGGCGGTCAAGGCGCTGTACTTCACGGGCATCGAGCCATTCCGCGAGACGGCGGCGCGCGTGGGCTTGGACTTCTTGCCCGAAGCGGCGTTCAGCTTGCGCACGGCAGAGGGCATGACCGAGACGCGCTTGATCGATCTGGTCGAAGCGTATGGCACGATTGCCAACAATGGCTTACGCGCGCAGCCCTACGCCATCTTGAGCATCACCGACGCGAACGACGTCGAAATTCCGCTGCCAACGCCGCGCGCACAACCCGCGCAAGCGATTCAGCCGAGCGTCGCCTATCTACTGCAAACCATCCTCAGCGACAACGACGCGCGCACGCCCAGCGTCGGCGGCAATTCGCCGCTGCTGCTGCCCGAATACGCTGGACTCGTCGGTGCGATGGCGGGCGCGAGCGAAGGCAACCGCGATTTGTGGACGTTGGGCTTTACACGGAACGCGGTCGTGGGCGTGTGGCTGGGGCGCAACGACAACAACCAGACATTCAACACCAACCGCCTCGCGGCATCACCGGTCTGGAATACGACGCTGCGCGCGGCGCTTGCGGGGCGTCAGCCGCAGCCGTTCGCCAATCCGGGCGGCGTGGCGACGGCGCAGATTTGTACGCTAACGGGCGCGCGCTACGACGCCAACGTCAGTCGCGCGTGCGGCAGCATTCGCAACGAAGTGTTCTTGGATACGCAGCCGCCGCCCGCGCCCGATCAATCATTCCTCGTTTCGCTCAACGTCGATACGTGGACGAGCCTGGTCGCCAACGAAAACTGCTCGACCAACATCGAGACGCGCCAGTTCTTCAACGTGGACGATCCCGCCGCGATTGATTGGTTGCGTTCGGGCGCGGGCGCAGCCACAGCGGCGGCGCTCGGTATCAATCCCACTACGCTGCAAACTGCGCCGACGAGCGCCTGTACCACCAGCACGATCCAGCCGATCATCAGCATCCAGTCGCCCGCCGAAGGACAGACCGTACAGGGGATCGTCCCGATTACTGGCACGGTCAACGCGCAAGACTTCAATCGCTATCAGATCGAGGTCGCGTCCGCCGCCAGCCCGAACACCTTCACGGTGATCGCACAGCCGCAAGGACTACAACAGGTTAACGCGACGCTCGGCAATTGGGACACGCGCTCGACAGCGTTCCCCAACGGACAGTACCGCATCCGCTTGGCGATGTTCTCCAACAGCGGCGGCTTCGCCTATCGCACGGTGACGGTGATGATCAACAACCCAACGCCGACGCCCGCGCCGACCAATACGCCGCAGCCGACCGCCACGTGGACGCTGATTCCGTTCATCACGCCGCTGCCCTTCGATGTGACGCCGCTGCCGTTCGACAGCGGAGCGGGCAGCAGTGGCGGCGGGTTCCCGACGCCGACAGCGACGATCTCGTTCAGCTCGTAGGGGTGTTGCGCCCCCTCCTCAGATTTTCAACGGGGAGGGGGCGCGTTTCTGCCGTCTCAGCTAGCGGTGGCACGCTTCTTGACGGCGATCATATTGCAGTGGTACGTCCAATTCTGTACCCCGACTTCTGCCAGCGGCACAAGCTCGTCGCGGCGGTTCGCATCAGGATGTTTGATGTAGAAGTCGTAGATATCCGGCGAAAAAAACGCGAGGATGCCTGCAACACTGCCCCCCGCTTTTTCTAAGCCCACTCCGATATGCACCTCGACCACACAATCCGGGCGTGCCGTTTCGAGCGTGTGTTGAGCGCCGGATAAAACCTGCTGTTCAAAGCCTTCGACATCGATATATAACACATCGGGAACGCCGTAGCGTGCGGCGAGATCATCGATAGTGTAGGCTTGGACGAGGATGGTTTGCAGCGCGTCTTGCCCGGTCGAAATCGCCCCCGACGAACCTATTCCAAGACCGAACTCGATCATGGTCGTGCTGTCCGTCCCCGCGGCGTGCAGAATTTCAAGTTGATCGAGCTGATTGATGGCTTTGTTGCGCAGCGCAATACCATAACTGAACGGTTCCGGTTCGAGCGCGAGAACGCTGCCCGTCCGCCCCACGACGCGCGCCAACATACTCGCAATGACGGCTTGGTGCGCGCCAATGTTAAATACCTTCGCGCCTGTTTTGAGGGCATAATCCCGTAGAAAATGGAGTTCGGATGCAGTGGGCAGTTGTTCTTCATACCACTGTTTGGCTGTTGGATCGGCAATTACGATCTGGAGCGGCTCATTGAGAAATTGATGGCGGATAATCCGTTCTCGAAAAAATCGCAGCGATAATGTGCGCCGAACAGCGCGAAGGGCAGTGATCAGCGACGAAATACCGAAGCCACGGGAAGATTGAGATGATGTCATAACCGAGTCCTTTTGCTCAAATCAAGCGCGTCAAAGTGAAAGCAGCGGCGTTTATCAGGGAATAGGGTTGAAGTTTAGCGGCAAATAAAGTACGACCCAACTATCATCTCATCTACTACATCCAGATTCCACGATCAAGATGCGCATCGGTTGCGATCCAGTCCGTCCGATAACGAGTATGACGCGCTGAAGATTAAATTAGAGCGTGTCTGCAAACTCGATTTTCGCTTGTTTTGTTCGACCTCACCTGCGCTTCGCTCCCCCTGTCCGGACTGGAGCTGAGGGGAGGACACCTTTTCAAGAACCTCACCCCCTGACCCCCTCTCTACGCAGTGGAGAGGGGGTCAGGGGGTGAGGTGAATCAGGGAGAAAACCAAACATGTCCTCTCCCCTTGTCCGGACTGGAGAGGGGGTTGGGGGGTGAGGTTTCAGAATTTGCAGACCGACCTTAGAATGAAATGTCAGCACAGCCAATTCGCGCTACAATACAGACAAACATACTCCAATTTTACCGGGACATACCTCATGGAATTAACCGCCAATCGCTTTAACGAAGCCGCCATCATCGCGCTGGACGATATCACCCTCCAGACCGCGCTGGATCGCGGCACGGGTAACGCCGACAGCCGCCGCCGTGCTGTCTTTGCCGAACTACCGCACATTCAGGCGCTGCGTCAGCAGGGACGGGGCGCGAAATTGCGCGCGCTGGCAGACTTGCCGGAAATGCTCGAAGAACTCGAAGCCAACGTCAGCGCCAACGGCGGAAACGTCCTGTGGGCGACGAACGCCGATGAAGCCTTGGCGCATGTGCTGGCTATTTGCCAGCGTCACGATCTCAAGCGCGGCGTCAAGAGCAAGAGCATGGCGACCGAAGAAATCGGCTTGCTCCCGTACTTGGAACAGCACGGCATCGAGATGATCGAGACGGATTTGGGCGAATACATCGTCCAAATCAACGAGAGTCATCCCAGTCACATCGTCATGCCCGTGATGCACATGACCAAAGAGCAAATCCGCGACCTGTTCATGGACAAGCTCGATATGCCCTACAGCGACGACGCCGCCGAAATGACCAAGTTCATCCGCAAGCATCTGCGCCAAGAGTACATCCGCGCGGATTTCGGCATGAGCGGCGGCAACTTCCTGATCGCGGAGACCGGCACGGTCGTGATCGTCACCAACGAGGGCAACGGACGCCTCTCGACCGGCGTCCCACCCGTGCATATCGCCGTCGTCGGCATCGAAAAAGTGATCCCAACGTGGGAAGATTTCGCCACGCTGCTCCAACTGCTCCCGCGCTCTGGCACCGGTCAGCGCATGACCGTCTACGCCAACGGCTTTTCGGGACCCGCGCGCGACGGCGAACCGGATGGACCCGAACACTTCTATCTGATCTTGGTCGATAACGGGCGCAGCGATATTTACGGCAGCGATTACACCGAAGCGTTGGCGTGTATCCGCTGTGGCGCGTGCCTGAATGCGTGTCCGGTGTATCAGAATGTCGGCGGACACAGCTATGGGTGGGTGTATCCGGGACCCATCGGCGCGATTATCACGCCGCTGCTCAAGGGCATCGAGAACGCTGTGCCGCTGCCGTTCGCGTCCAGCTTATGCGGCGCGTGCAAGCAAGCGTGTCCGGTGGATATCAACATCCCCGACATGCTGCTGAAACTGCGCCACGACTTGCAGCACGTCCAAGAACCGATGTGGAATGTGGGCATGAAGGCGTATGCGTTCGGCTTTTCGCATCCGCTGTTGTACGAAATGGGCGGCAAGTTCGCGGGCATCGGATCGCGCATCGTGGGCGAACTTGAGCGCACCGACGCCGCCAATGGACACCCCGCGAACGGTAGCGCCGCCAATGGCTACGCCGCGAACGGCGCGCACGGTCATGCTGTCAATGGCGACGGCGCGGACGACCACAGCACCAGCGGAACACCCGCCGCACTGCCGATCCATCAACTGCCATTCCCGTTCAACGGCTGGACGCAGAACCGCGATTTCCCGACGTTCGCGCCGAGTTCGTTTCATACGTGGTGGCGGGAAAACAAGAAATAGGACTGAGGACTGAGTAGAGCGGCGTGCATCGAGACGGATTTTTTAAGAATTTCTCTCTGCGTCTCCGCGTCTCTGCGTTGAAATCTTTTCCAGTTCTCCATCTGAATAGAGGACACTTGACCATGACATCGCGTGATACGATTTTGAACAAGCTGCGCGCCGCCCGCGCCGAGTCGCGCGTCGATACCGCGCTGCTCAACAGCGTGCCGCCGCGCCCCGCGCGCTATCTGCCTGTCACCGTCGTGGACGACCTGTCGCAAGACGGCTTGATTGGGCGTTTTAGCACGGAATTCGTCCGGTTGATGGGCGAAATTTTCATTGTGGAGGGCGAGGACGCCGCCCGCGCGCAAGTGCTGGCGCTGTTGGCGGAACATCAGACGAAACGGCTGATCGCGTGGGATTTTGCGCACATCCCGATCAGCGGACTGGCGGACGCGATTCGCGCTGACGGCATCGACAGCATCCATCCAGAGACGCACGACGAATTCCGCGCCGAAACGCTGTCAGCGGCGGAAAGCGCGCAAGTCGGGCTGACGGGCGTCGATGCCGCCGTCGCCGCGACGGGTTCGCTGATCGTCACGACTGCGCCGGGCAAGGGGCGCATCCCGACGGTCTTAGCGCCCGTCCATATCGCCGTCGTGCTGCTCGACCAACTGCTGCCGCGCTTGGAAGATTGGGTCGCCAAACTGCGCGCCGAGAACATGGGGACGATCCGCAATCACGCCAATTTCTGCGTGATTTCGGGTCCCTCGCGCACGGGGGATATCGAGATGGAGCTGATTCTGGGCGTGCATGGGCCCGGACGGGTGCAAGTCGTGCTGGTGAAGTGACTTCACCCCGTAGTAGTCCGAGAGCAAAGGGCATAAAGAAACCTCACCCCAACCCCTCTCCATGTGGAGAGGGGCTGATGCCGTAACATCTTTCTTCCCATCTGAAAGAGGCACCTCTCCACTGCGTAGAGAGGGGGAATAATCGCCGTGCGATCACCCCCTCTCCACATGGAGAGGGGGTCGGGGGGTGAGGTTGCTTTTATCTACTTTCTTGACGGATTACTAGGGGGTGAGGTCGGCTTTTAGGGGTGAAGTTCGCCCTACTTGAACGCCGTGATCGCCCGTTCCAACGCGCCACGCGCCGTATCGAAATCCTCGCTGTCGCCCATGCTTTCCGCGAGTTTGCCGCCCATCATCAGAATATAGGCGTTGGTGTCGATGCGCTCGACGGCATCATACGCCGCCTCCAAATCCTTGCCCATCACGAAAATACCGTGCCACGGCGCGAGCGCCGCCGCCGCTTGCTTTTCGATGCGCGACTCATTGCCGCGCAGGGCGTCCGCGATGTTGTCCGCCAGATTTTGCGAGTGCGCGGGGGCGTACTCGACCACGGGAATCGTCCCGAACTTGCGTGTTTGCTCCAAGACGGGCGGCATCGGACGGTTGAGCGCGCAGAACACCAGCACATTGCGGGCGTGCGCATGGATCACGGCGCTGCCATGCGCGGCGAAGGTGGTATGGAGCTTGAGATGGACTTTCGTTTCGCGCGAGAGTTCGCCGCCGCCGTCGAGGATTTGCCCGTCGAGCGTGATCACGAGGACTTGATCGGGCGACAGCCGCCACAGATGCCGACTGCCGCTGTAGCGCGGGGACATACACAGCACATCGCCCGCCTCGGTGTGGACGCGCGCGGTGATGTTGCCGCCGCCTGCGTCGGTCAGGAAACGGTCGTACATGAGCGCGCCGATTTCAGCAACGCGGGCGCGAGTAGCGACGACGGCGGGATGATCGACAAGCGATGGTGCATTCATGAGAAAACCCTTCTCTCTTGGCGGTTAAATTTAATTCCCTAAAATTCGGGCATACGTTCCCGGCATTCGCTGGCGCAGGAGGGGGAAAAGCTCGCGCCAGTGTTCTAACGTCTGCGGATCGAGATCGGCGACAATGACTTCGGTCGTATCGCGCCCCGCCGACGCCAAGACGCGCCCCATCGGGTCACAGATGAAGCTGCTGCCATAGAACGTCACGCCGTTTTCGACGCCTGTGCGATTCGCTGCGCCGACGAAAACGCCGTTAGCAATCGCATGTGCGCGCATCATCGTCTGCCATGCCTCGTGCGTGTCGATAGCGGGATCGGTTGGTTCTGCGCCAATCGCCGTCGGATAAAAGATGTAGTCCGCGCCGTTCAAGCTGTAGATGCGCGCCAGTTCGGGGAACCATTGATCATAGCACGTCGGCGTGGCGAGCTTCACCGTTCCAGTATCGAAGACGGGATAACTGTCGCCTGGCTCGAAGAAGTCGGTTTCGTGGTAGCCTGTGCCGGACGGAATGTGAATCTTGCGCGTCACGCCGACCAGCGCGCCGTTGGCGGCGTGAATGGTGGCAGTATCGTACAGGTTGCCTTCGGGCGTCTTTTCAAACAGGCTGCCGACCAGCGTCACGTTGTTGGTGTCTGCCAGTTCCGCAAACAGGCGCTCGGACTCGCCGCCGGGCAGCGCCTCCGCCCATTGGAAGCCGGCTGGGTCGCGCGTGCCGGGAAAATACGGCGAAATCGACAGTTCCGGCAGACAGACCAACGACGCGCCGCGCGCCGCCGCCTCTGCCACCAGCTCGCGGTAACAATTCTTCATGGAGAGGCGCGTGCCTGTCCATGCCAGTTGAATCAGGGCGACTCGTATGGGTTGCATGGTTGTTCCTTGTTTACGCGGGCGTGCTAACGGCGCGCGCCTACAATCGATTATCCCCGATAGCGCGCGGCGTGCCGAAAAGTAGCGCAGGCTCGACCATGCGCGCGCGGCGTGCCGCGCCCCCATACCCTGACTCACCTTAGCTCCCACCTTCCACGCCGTGGAGAGGGGGTGAGGTTCTCGAACAGTTAGCACGCCCGCTTGATCACCAAATCACGTTTTCTGCCGGCGTCCCCTGCTCACGGCGCGAAATCTCCGCCCGGATGCGCGGCATGAACGCCGCTACATACGGCAGTTCGTCATCGCCGCCCATGCGCTCGATCAAGCGTTCCAGCGTTTCGATCAGCGAATGCAGCGCGTAGATCGATGGCGCAGTGTAGAACACCGAACTCAGCGCGTCCTCCGCATCGCTCACCTTGCCCAATGCCAAACGCGCGGTCAGCAGGTCGGCATAGCCATAGTAATTGCCGACCTCTGCCAACGCTTCATCGCGCGCGAGGCGTTCGACGCGCTCGTATGCCTTCAACATGGATGCTTTATCGTGGCGGTCGCTGTACAACAGCGCCAAATTGCTGAACGGATACGACGAGAACGGCGTGACGCGCGCCGCCGCTTGATACGCCGCAATCGCTTGCTCGGTCTGGTTGCGCCGCCGATACAGCCCGCCGAGCGACCCCCACCACGATTCGCCGTCCTCGTCCATCAGCGTTGGGGACGCCTTCAGCGCGGTGAGCAGCATCCGTTCAGCGAGATTCATCAGCAGTTCGCGGTCAACACCCTCCAGCATCTTCTCCGCTTGCCGTCGATGAATGTAACCGAGCGCCGCCATCGCCGGCGCGAAATCGAGTTCGATTTCGAGCGATCTTTTCAAACAGTTTTCGGCGCTTTCGATGTTGCCGACTTGGAAGTGGATGTAGCCGAGGCGATAATGCACAATCGGGTTGTCCTCGTCCAATTCGAGCGCGCGCTCATAGGTCGCCAGCGCGCCGTGATAATCCTGCATCCGGTATTGACGTTCGCCCAACGGCAGCAGCGAGAGCGCCAGCGCCGTCTTGCGCGCGTCCTCGCGCTGGCTGGCGGCTTGCGCGCGGAGCTGTACGTTCAAATCGGTGACTTCTTGTTCTTTGCGATTTAACTCCGCTTCAAAGCGCACACGGTCGCGCGCCAGTTCGTTCTGCTGCTTTTGCGCATTGTCGATCATCTGTTTGGCGAGTTGATCGATGTCACTTTGCTTCTGGCGGATTTCGTCGGTGAAGCGTGCCAATGCCAAATCGAGTTCATCGCGCTCTTCGGAGTGCATGCGCTTCATGTCGGCGCGGGTCTGGAACAACTGCCGCGCGCCGAACACGCCGAGCGCCGCCGCCGCAATCGTGATCACGACGCCGAACGCCTCGAAGATCGATAAGAAATTGCTGGCATCGCTGGCATAGCGCGACGCATCTTCGGCGTGCGCGCGCGAGCGCTCCAGATCATCGCGGACTTGTTCGATCACGCGCTCGACCGCGGCAGCATCGAAAACGGGCGCGGGTTCGGGCGTCGCTTCTTGGGCAGCGGCGGGGATGGCGAACGCGAGACAAACGAAAACGCACAACACGAGCGCGCAAAATCGCCACATGAATTCAAGTCCCCTTGTAGAAGTTTTCGAGCCACGCGCGCAGCGACTCGCTGCCGCCGCTGACCGAGAGAAAATGTACATCGCCCTGTTCCAAGATCGCGCGATTCACAGGGTCTTGCAGCAGTGCCGTCCCGTTCCGTCCCGCTTCGCGCGCCTTGTGCGCCGCCGCGAGTTCGTCCGCGAAGCGCCCGCTGCCCTCCAAGACCAACAGCGACAACCGCGCGCCGTCCAGCGTCGCCCCCGTCGCACAGCGGTAGACCTCGTGCTTGACAATCGCGCCGCCGTTGACGACCACGCCCAAGGCGGGCTGTGCGCCATAGCCGCTGATCGCGCGCGCCAAGCCCAACAGCAGATCGGATTCAGCGCCAAACTGCGCGCCCGCTGTCAGGACGATGTGCGAATGGAACGCATCGATGTCCGCTTGGCGCGCGGGGTTATCGTAGCCGGGATAGGCGACCACGCTTTCGGGCGCGACGCCGATCAGCGGGAAGCGATAACCGCGCCGAAACCGCGCCAAGCCGATCAGCGCCATGCCGCCCGTGGTCGTCCCGCCGTCAAGGACGTTGACCAAGCGTGCCTCTGCGAAGCGCGCCAAGCCGTCCTCGATACTGGCGCGCGTCACCTGCGACGCCTCGCTATCCATCTTGCCCGCGCCGCTCATCAGGAACATGACCGGACGCGGCACGGACAAGCCGAGCGCGTCGATCACGGGTTCTGGCGGCGCGTCGGGTTGAGCGCGCACGGCACGCAGTGTCCGTCCGCTCGCATAGGTGATGGTGAAGCCCCATGCGGGTGGCGGGGACGGCGGATTAGACTTCGCGTCCCCATTGGTTTTGTTGAACAACCGTTTGAGCATGGCGGCGGCAATCGGTTCGCAATCTTTGTACATCATTATAGCGGAGTCGGGGCGTGACGACCAACCATGTATCTCAGGGCTATCGCTCCACAGTATGGGCAGATTTCGATCCCGATCAAGCGCGTTGACTTATTTCGGGTTTGCCCTTAATATGATAGCTTCTTCATTAGCGATAAAGGTATCACAATGCGGAAACTCATCGCCATTCGCAAAGAATCGCGGCTTGAAAATACAACGTTGGAAGCTGCGTCCGTCGAGAAAAAACGATCTGAACTTGTGGAACGGGCGCAAACTTCAGAACGGGCAGATGAGCTTGTGCGCGAAGGCTTCACCCGGATTGATCCGCCGAGTGTTGCAAACGATCAATATACACCGCTGCCAGAAACACAACCCTCTTTCAGTCGATTGGGTCATTTGGGCGTCTATATTGTTAACGCGCCTTCCTCCAAATGGGAAGAAGAAGCCATCGAGCATCTGCAAGCAGATTATGATATGTTCGACAATATCACGCTCGCTTTGCCAAGCGCAACTGGTACACCAGAGATGCAACCAACAACCCAACCGCGTCAGAGTCCGCAATGGAAAGCCGAAAGTGGTATCCCGCTTGCCCGCGCCAAAGGATTGTCCGGTTATGGCGTAATCGTGGGCGTGATTGATACGGGCTGTAATGCTGATCATGACGAATTTAGCAACCGCGACGATATCGATTTCATTTATGTGCATCCCGTTGACCCCATGCGTACACAAAACAACCTGATCGCCATTGACGCTGATGGTCACGGTACGCACGTTTGTACGACTATTGCAGGAAAACACTTTGGAATTGCGCCCGATATCGATCTGATGGTGGCGGCGGTGGTCACAGAAGGTAATAAAGAATCCACGTAACTACTCAGCCGTCATTTGAGGGAGAAATAGGTTGTTTTCGACAAAAACCCTCAATCTTTTGAGGGAGAGCCTATTCTCATCGCAGACAAATTTGGCGTTTCAATTTGCCAAAATGAGGGGAAAAACGACCCCTGAGTAGTTACGAATCCACATTGGAACGCATCCTTTTTGGCATGAATTGGATGCTAACACGCTTCAATGATTCGTATAATCTTAACAAGCCTATGATTATGAATGTGTCACTTGGCATACGAAGTGCAATCATTGAACAGCAGTATCCAACGTTGAATCGAGGGTTGAAAGAATTGTTTCAACGCCTGATGGACGATTTTGAAATTCTGCCGATTGTCGCCATTGGTAATGAAGGCAAAGACGGCAAGGGCGCAATGAGCGCGCCCGGTTATTATCGTTCCACGCTTTCAGTCGGTGCAGTCGATTTTAAACTTCAGCCGACGGAATTTTCAAGTTTTGGTGTATCGCCAGATGGTGCTAAAATGCAGCCAGATTTAGTCGGCTATGGTCAAAGTATCTATGCGGGCTATGCGCGCGATAAAAGACGAAAAAGTCTCTATATTACCAAGAGCGGGACGAGTATGGCAACGCCTTATGTGACGGGTATTGCGGCGCTATATGCGTCAGAAAACCCAAATTTGCGCGGCGCACGCTTGCGCGATCATTTATTCGCCACCGCGTTGAAGCTCGATGCAGACCCAGAACGTGTTGGAGCAGGACTGGCACGGTATGTCGAAAGTGAACCGAAATGAATAATCACAGCCCGTCCCTCGTCCGCGTCTCCGTCTTGTTCGAGTCGCCCGCCGGATTGCGCAGCGAGAGCGAAACGCCCGCGAGTCGTTACAAACGCATCACGCGCGATACCGATGAAAAACGGAAATCGCTGCTGGAATGGCTGGAACGCCACCAGATCGACTATGCCCATGTGACCGTGATGGATGCGTTCAGTACCATTTTTCTCGATGTACCAACCGATGCGATTGCAAAATTGAGAACCGTGCCGGGCGTTGCCGAAGTAGATGCAGAAAAGCTGATTCCATTTGAGCCGTTACAAACGGATGAATGAGTTGGCGACGGCGTGCTGAAACGCCCCTTCAGCAGGGAGGTTTACGCGCTTCATCACGCCGAATGATCACGCCACCCGTTCGATGCTCAACGCCGTCCGTCCGCGCGCCCGAATGAAGACCGCGCCCAATTCGGCTGCGCCGTCCGCAAACGTCATCGGCAGCGGCGAACCGAGCCGCGTGCGCAGCGAATCGACCATGCGTCTCGCGTCATAGCCCTGAATGCCGCCCGACGGTCCCGTCATGCCCACATCGCTCACGTATGCCAATGCGCCGCCGTCGGGCGTCGCAATGATGCGCGTATCCAGCGTTGGGACGTGCGTATGGGTGCCGACTAAGGCGCTGACCCGATCCACGACGGCATAGGCGATCATCATCTTTTCGGTCACGGATTCGCCATGAAAATCGACCAGCACGCCATCGACATTCGCGCCCCATGCGTCCAACTGCGCCTCCAATGGATCGAGCGCCTCATCAGCGTAGGCGAGTGCCGTCTTGCTGACGAGATTGATCAAGCCGACGCGCGTTCCGTTGCGTTCCAAGATGCGCGTTCCGCGTCCGGGCGCGCGCGTGCCGTAATTGTGCGGACGTAAAACACGCTCGTCGCTGAACACCTGTGCCACAACCGCCGCATCGCCATCCCAAGAATGATTGCCGCCCGTCACGGCGTCCACACCGAGCGCGAACAACCGCGCCAGCGACTCTGGCTTCATGCCGCAGGCACGCGGCGGCGTCAAATCCATGTTTTCGGCGTTGACGACGACGAAATCCGGCTGAAAGCGCGTCCGCAGTTCCAACAAGCGCGCTTCCAACAGCGATAACCCGGCTTCACCAACGACATCCCCAATGAAAAGAACACTCCACGCTTTATCGCTCATGATCACTGCTACCTTTCTTGTATACAAACGTGTACATCGAGGTTGTTCCTGCTTCATCCGCGGTAGTGTGTGAACGGTGACGCCAATTTTTTTCGGCAAACGCTGATGGTGTATACATACCCACGCTTTAATATACGTATGTACACAAAATAAATGGCTAGATTCAATCTCCCTAGGGGCGTGCGACCAGCGCACCCAACACAGTCGATGTGGGCGCGGGACGCCAAGCCCGTAGACGGTCGATACTGGGAAAACTCAAGTTCATCATAGCACGAGATAATGGTATCATCCCGCACTATGATCACACGACGCGCGCTGACGCTCCTGTATGTTTTGATTGCCATGATCCCCATCGCGCTGACGTTGATCTTGCTCGTCGGCGGGTTAGGCGTCCGTCTCGCGGATTATCAGCCGATCTGGGTCGATGAACTCGTGTATTGGCACGAAAGCGCGACCTTCGACGCGGTGGGCTTCGACGGCGGCTACTATACATCGGGCGAAACCCCCGCGCGCGCGTCGTTTACGCATTTCGGCGCGCATGGTTTCGGCTTCGCGGCGCTGATGGGCGGGCTGGCGCGTCCGTTCGCGTGGTCGTACCACACCGTCCCGATCTTGAATGCGTTCATGCTCAGCGCGGCACTGGCGCTCTATCTGGGGGTGACACGCCCGCGCGGGGTGGCGCTGTGGATCGCAGCGGCAGCGATTGCGGCATGGTATCCGCTGACGCTGTATCTGGCGCTGACGATGCAAGAGACGTTCCATCATGCGGTCGCTGCGGTCTTGGCGGCGGGATTCGCCATCCTGCTGCGCGCGGAACCGTCCCCACGCGCCCGCCACAGCGTGATCGTGGTGGAGATCGTGGTGCTTGTCATCGCCTCATTGGTGCGCGTAACGTGGTCGCTGGCATTCTTCCCGCTGTTCCTGTTGGCTGTCCCCGCTGCGCCGGACGGATATGGACAGCGCCGCCGCTGGTTCAGCGCGTTCGTGATCGCCTTTGGCATCGTTGCCGTGTCCGCTGGCGTCTATCTGTGGACGACCGGCGTGTATTCGGGCGGTTTTCTCGGCGTGTGGACGCGCGAACTCGGTCGCGCGCGCTTCTTCGGCGTCTCGCTGATCGCCAACAATATGCTGAACAATCTCGCGCTGCTGGTGCGCGGCAACCCGCTTGAAATCGTGCTGCGCGCCCAGTTGATCGCGCTCGGCGCGCTGTCGCTCATCAGCCTTGTCCAAGCGGGGCGGACGCACGGACGACGCGGAATCCTGCCCGCGCGCGACGCAGCGCTGTTCGCCTTTCTGCTCGGCACAGTTTTGATCTTGCAGAGCGCACTGTATGATGTTTTCGACTGGCGCGATTATCGCGTGTTCGCGCCGCTGGTATTCCTAGGCTTGCTCGTGCTGATTGCGCGCGGTCGATGGCGCATCGCGGGGTTGCTCTTGGCGCTGAATTTGTTGGCGCTGCCAAGCTATTGGGGCGTGTTCAACAATTTTCATCTGCCCAAATACACCTTCGAGCGCACGCGCATCGCTGCCTTTGGGGACGCCACCGCCGCAGGCATCGTCTACGAAGCGGACGCGCCGTCGGCGTGGTGCAATACGCTGCTCACCTCATTCTACACGCCCGAACTTTTGGCGCTGCCGCCGGGTATCGGCTTCGCATCCAGCGACGGCATCCGCAACACCGACGCGCCGTTACGTTCGCGCTACCTGCTGCTGCGGGACGATGATTGGACTTGGGCGCAGCGCACGACGCGGATGGAATGGCTGACCGAGACGGCAATTGGCGCGATTTATCTGAATCTCGATGCGGATTGTTGAAGCGGCTGCTTGCTTGACAGTCATTGCGCATGGCGCGCCATGCCCCTAGCGCACGATCAGCGCCAGATACAGCGCCGCCAGTGGCACAACGCCGAAAATCCAGACGTTAGAAAACCACGTCTTGAACTCGTACTGCGGATGCTTGCGCAGCGCCCAATGCAGCCCGGCATGATCGATCTGCTCCGCGCCAGTTGAATGAGCGAAGGCGACATTGTAGCGTACAGATTTGCAATTCGGACAGCCATTCACCCATTCAAATTAATTTATATGGGCAATTTGCTTTACGAATCGCGGGTTTTGTGCTATCCTACTCGTGCGATTTAACCAACTTAAACCGGGTGTTTCCCCACCGGGCGATCCCATCAGGCACAGCCAAACACTGTGTCTTTCGTGTTTTAGCTTGGTATCTTTAACAGATAAACCGTCAGTGAGGAGCCGTGAGCGATGTCCAATCAGCCACAGTATTTGACCCCCGAAGGTTTGAAACAGTTGGAACAACGGCTGAAATTCTTGGATGAAACCCGCCGCCCCGAAGTTGCGGAGCGGCTGCGTCAAGCGTTGGAAGAAGGCGGCGATCTCAGCGAGAACGCCGAATATGAAGACGCGAAGAACGAACAAGCTTTCGTCGAAGGCGAAATTTTGCGCCTCCAAACCATCCTCAGCAGCGCGCAAATCATCGAGGCGACGGGTAAGAAAGATGTCGTCTCGCTTGGATCGAAAATCACTGTGCAGGAACAAGGCAACAGCGCCAAAGAAGTCTATCACCTCGTCGGCTCGGCAGAAGCCAATCCGAGCGAGGGCAAAATTTCCAGCGATAGCCCGCTCGGCAAAGCCTTACTCGGCGCGAAGAAGGGCGAGAAAGTCACCGTCCAAGCGCCCGCCGGCGCGCTCATCTTCACCATCAAATCGATTGCTTAAGGTGCGGATCGTCGCCCGATAGATTGCCCATGTCCCCGCCGCCCCCCATGACCCTCTCCGACCGCGCGCGCGCCTTGTTTGCTGGTATCACCGCGCGCGCGGGCATGACCGTTCACCGACTGGGTATTCACCCCGATACGATTACCCTCATCGGCTTGGGCGTAGTGGCGATTGGGTCTGCCTTTATTGCAATGGGCGCGCTACAATTTGGCGGTCTGCTGCTGGTCGTGAGCCTGCCGCTGGACGCGCTCGATGGCGCGGTGGCGCGGGCGATGGGGCGCACAGATCGCTTCGGCGCGGTGCTGGACTCGACGCTCGACCGCTATGCCGATGGCTTGATTTTTGGGGCGCTGGCGTATTATTTTGCGACGCAAGACCGCCTCGATCAGCTGCTAATCGCGCTGGCGGCGCTGATGGGCAGTTTCGTCGTCAGCTATGTGCGGGCGCGCGCGGGTGAAGCCGATTTGTCCGTCAAGATTGGGCTGTTCTCGCGCTTCGAGCGCGTGTTGGCGCTTTTGGTGGCGCTGCTGATCCCCCCGCTGCTGCTGCCGTGCCTGTGGCTGCTGGCGATTGGCACGAACATCACAGGCGTGCAGCGTTTATGGTATGTGTATCAGCATCTCGACAAAGATGCACGTCTCGACTGATAGACGATCTCGACTGAAAGACGCATCTCGACAGAGGGTGGGGCGATATGGAATTTCAAGCGGAATTCATTCTGATTGGGGATCGGCTGCAAATCCGCTACTACGGCATCATCATCGTGTTTGCGATGCTGGTGGCGGCGTGGGTGGCGACGCGGCTGGCAAAACGCGACGGCAAAGACCCGGATCATGTGTGGGGCGCGCTGACATGGGCGATCATCCCGGCGATCATCGGCGCGCGCTTGTGGTACGTTATTTTCCCGCCCCTGTCGCTGACGGCGGACGGCGTGGTGATGGATACCGCTTGGTTTTTCGCAAATTTTTTCAATCTGGAAAATGGCGCGGTTGCGATTTGGACGGGCGGACTGAGCATCTTCGGCGCGGTCATTGGCGGCGGCTTGGGCGCGTATATCTATCTGCGCCGCAACAAGCTCCCCGTCTGGGCGTGGCTGGATATTGCGGGCATCTGTCTGCCGCTTGGACAAGCCATCGGGCGCTGGGCGAACTTCATCAATCAAGAGCTGTACGGCATCCCGACGACGCTGCCATGGGGCATCCCGATTGATTTGCAGCATCGCATCGGCGAATATCGCAGCACGGTTCAATATCCGATCATGGGTGGCGACGGACAAACCGAAACGTTGTTCCATCCGCTGTTCCTGTACGAATCGCTGTGGAACTTGCTGACGTTCGTCGTGCTGTTGTCGCTGTTTCAACGCCGCCGCAAGCAGTTCGCTCCCGGCTCGTTCTTCCTGCTGTATGTGATGTCCTACAGCTTTATGCGCTTCTTGCTGGAGTTCATCCGCGTCCAAGTGTCGCTGGTGAGCGGTATCAACGTCGCGCAAGTCGTGTGTGTGGTGGCGTTTGTGATCGCGCTGGTCGTGTTCCTCGCGCGCCAACGACAGGTCGCCGCGCCCACAACAGCGACCAGCAAAGCCGTCTAGCAATCCAGACGTGCAGATCGCACGTTATAGGGGGTAGGGCGTGCGAGTAGTTCGTCGAGAAAGTAGATAAAAGCAACCTCACCCCCCCCGCCCCCTGTCCGATACGGAGAGGGGAGCGGGGGGTGAGGTCTCTATCCTAAACTTCCTTCTTGCTTGTACCTACTGGCATACCCGCAATCGTAGGGGCGTGCCGTTGGTACGCCTGCACGATTAAAATGATGTTTGGGCATGGCGTGCCATGCCCTTGTTGCTAGACACAGAATGAGGCGCAGCGATGGAATTTCTCGGCGTTGGGGGGATGGAACTCATCGCCTTCCTACTGATCGCATTGATCGTCGCGGGACCCAAACAGATGATCCAGTGGGCGTATCAAGCGGGCAAGTGGGTGAACAAAGCGAAGGCAATGTGGTCGGAGACGGCTGCCATGCTGCAAAAAGAATTCGACAAAGAGGGGATCGATTTCAAAGTCCCCACCGAGCCGCCCACGCGCCAATCGCTCAATAACGAGATCAAACGCTTCACCAACCCGATCTCCAAACCCCTGCAAGACACCTTCAGCAGTGTGAAGTCCGACATCGACAACGTGAAAACCGACGTGAATGGCGTGCGCGAGACCGCCGCCGCGGTCAGCACGCGCGCCGCGAAACCCGCCGCGAAACCCGCTTCGGCATCCGTGCCACCTCCAACCCCCACCACCAACGGCAGCGCGCCCGTCGCCAGCCCAACGGTGAACGATGCGCCTGCCAGTACCACGCCAGGCGGCGAAACACCGGACGGCGGCTATGGAACGTGGTCGGGCTGATTGCACCGCGCCCTAGCGCATGACCACTTTCACCACCACAATTATCCAAGCTGAAGGCAAGAACGCGACTGGCATCCGTGTCCCGGCTGAGATCATCGCAGACTTGGGCGCGGGCAAGAAGCCGCGCGTCAAAGTGACCCTCAATGGCTACACCTATTCCATCACCGTGGCGGCGTTTGGCGCTGTGTTCATGCTGGCGTTGAGCGCCGAACATCGAAACGCGGCGGGCGTCAAGGCAGGCGACGAACTCGCGGTCACGATTGAGCTGGATACCGAGCCGCGAACCGTCGATGTTCCTGACGATCTCGCCGCAGCACTCGCCGCCGAGTCAGGCGCGCGGGCTGCCTTCGACGCGCTCTCGCACACGATGCGCAAGGAATATGTGCGCCACGTGTTGGATGCCAAAGCCGAAGCGACGCGCATTCGGCGGATCGCCACCATCGTCGGCAAACTCGCCACCCCATAACAGCGAAGCATTCTCCATCATCCACGAAATGCGCTTGACAATCCCTTTTTTATGGCTATAGTTTAGTTAGCCGAATAACAAACGTCGGTTTCATCCATCGTCCTATCGATGCGAGAAATGAAGCGTAGGATGGATGCGTTTTCGATTTCCGACTCCATCAGTTTTGTCCTGATGGAAGTGTGCAAGCTCCGCCGTGCGATCTCCGATACCATGCTCAACGAAATTGGGCTGCATGTGGGTCAGGAGATGTTTTTCGTCTCGCTGCTCCAAGAAGAAGGCGCGACGCAATCCGAAATTGCCGACCGTCTGCATGTGCAGCGGGCGACCGTGACCAATATGCTGCAACGCTTGGAACACAGCGGCTGGATCGAACGGCGTGGTGATAAGGTTGATCAGCGCGTGCTGCACGTCTATCTGACTGAATCGGGACGCGCGCTGCAATATCAATTGCAGCAGGTGTGGCGCGAGATCGAAGACCAAACGACGCAGGGCATGACGCTCGAAGAACGCTTGTTGTTCCGGCGGCTGTTGTTGCAAGCGTATCAAAATTTGTTGATCCATCAGCACACAGGCGCGTAATTCAAGGTTGAGAGCGCACGCCCGAATCGTGGCGGATGAGTCTAAAGCGCGATCCGGCGGATGTCCCACTGGACTGCCCCTATGCGCGTTGATTGACAATGCTTACTTTTACGCATCATTTGTCAGTTAGCTAACAATCAGGAGTGAAAATATGTCGGCAAAAGAGATCGTCGTTCAACATCTACGGGCAGTCGAGGCGGGCGAATGGGACAAGGCGTTAGCATTGATCGCGCCCGACTATCAACTACAAGGGGTCATCCCGTTCCCCATCAGCTTATTCATTCGGATTGGCAAGGCGCAATCGCTGGACATGCACAAGGCGCGCAAGCGGGCGCTGCCGGATTTCCAATTCAATGAGCAGTACCTCGAAGAAACCCCGCAGCACGTCAAATTTCAGGTGAATTTAACCGGGACACAGACGGGCGTGATCGACTATCGGGGGTTGGTGCGTGGTATCCCGGTCATACAACCGACGGGCAAAGCGGTGAAGCTCGATCCCGAATGGTTCACCTACTATGTGCGCGACGGCTTGATTCACAAGACAGTGGGCAATATCCCTAAAGATGCCGGCGTTCCCGGTCTAGTACGCGCGGTCACAGGGGAATAACCGGATGCACATTGCTTTATTTGGGGCGACGGGGCGAACAGGCAGCCACGTGCTGGCAGCCGCCCTGAAGCGCGGTTGGAGTGTCACGGCATTGGCGCGCAGCCCGCAAAAAATCACCGTGACGGACGCCCACTTGACCGTAATGGGCGGCGAACTGAATGACGCCGACGCGCTTCAGCGCACGGTGGCGAACGCCGCCGCCGCCGTGATCACGCTTGGGACGGGTACCGATTTAAGCGCGACTCAGGTGTTTTCCGACGGCACGGCGCACATTGTGAAGGCGCTGGAGACGGCGGGGATCAAACGTGCTGTGTGTTTGTTGTCGGGTTGGCTGTTTTATCCGGTCGTGCCGCCGCCCTTTGTCGAAATCACCCGCGACCATGCGCGCCAACTCGCCATTTTGGAAGCCAGTCGCTTGGAATGGGTCGCGGTCTGCCCGCCCGCACTGGTGGACAAGCCCGCGCGCGGCGTCTATAAGGTGACGCTCAATCGGCTGCCGGGCGTGGGCTATCAGGAAATCGGCGTGGAGGATACGGCGGAATTTCTGCTGCGCGCGGTGGTCGAAGCGGCGTATGTACGGCAAAAAGTGGGTATCGCGGATTAACTGACTTCAGTTTCGGATCGCTTCACCTCACCCCCCAACCCCCTCTCCACGTTGTGGAGAGGGGGAGTTTCCGCCTTGTGTTCCCCCTCTATACGCAGTGGAGAGGGGAGGACATGTTTGGTTTTCTCCCTGATTCACCTCACCCCCCAACCCCCTCTCCACGTTGTGGAGAGGGGGAGTTTCCGCCTTGTGTTCCCCCTCTATACGCAGTGGAAAGGGGGTCGGGGGTGAGGTTCTTGAAACCGTGTCATCCCCTCACTGGCGCAACCTAACGAAATCAAACCCCATTTTCTCAAAAATCTCCATCCTTCGACGGATTGATCCTACTCAATTGAATATATACTTTTATGTATAGAACCGTCTATGCACGAACGGGGGATTATGTCGGTCAAACATGCGCTCTTGGGCATCCTCGCCCAAGCACCGCGTCACGGTTACGACCTCAAGCGCGCCTTCGATGACAAATTGGGCGACTTTTGGAATCTCAACGTTGGGCAAATCTATACGACGCTCAGTCGGCTCGAAGCGGACGAGCTGATCCAGCACGATGCCGTCGAACAGGATGATAAGCCCGATAAAAAAGTCTATCGCCTCACGCCAGCCGGACACGCCGAATTCGCGGATTGGCGGACGCGCGCGCTCAAGCCCGAACCGCGCAACCTGCGCGATGAATTGTTCGTGCGTATCCTGTTCATGGAGGCGGATGATACCGACGCGGTGCTGTCGGTGGTGGGCGCACAGCAGGGCGTCTATCTCAAACAGATGATGCAGCTCACGGATCGCAAATTTTGCATCGAGCAAGCCGCGCGCCGTGATGCGGCGTCCGCCCCGACGCCCGAAGCGCGCCAAGCCGTTGAACGTGAGAGCGTCTTGCAGCTCATCCTGATCGATGTGGCGCTGCTGCACGCCGAAGCCGATATCCGCTGGCTGCGCCAATGTGAAACCCGCATCAAGAGCCTATTTCGTACCAACGGGGGAAGTCATGAGCATTGAACTCAATCAGGTCACGAAAGTCTACGGAACGGGGAGCGCCGCCGTCCGCGCGCTCGATGATGTGTCGTTGAACGTTCCGGCGGGACAATTTTTAGCGATTATGGGCGCATCGGGCAGCGGAAAAAGCACGCTGCTGCATCTGGTCGCCGGATTAGCGACGCCGACCAGCGGGCAGGTCACGTTGTTTGGCGAGACGATCAGTCGGATGGACGACGCTGCGCTGACGTGTTTCCGACGGAAGCAAGTCGGGCTGATCTTTCAAGCATTCAATCTGCTGCCGACGCTGACAGCGGTCGAAAACGTCGCGTTGCCGCTGTTGATCGACGGCGCAAAGCTGAATGTTGTGCGCGCCCGCGCAGTCGAACTGCTGAAAACCGTCGGTTTGGAGGCGCGGCTGAATCATCGTCCCGACGAACTGTCGGGCGGACAACAGCAGCGCGTCGCCATCGCCCGCGCGCTGATCAACGATGCGCCGCTGCTGCTGGCGGACGAGCCGACGGGCAATCTCGATTCCAAGACGGGCGAAGACGTGATGTATTTGCTGCGCGAACTCGTCGAGACGCGCGAGCGCACGATTCTGATGGTCACGCACGACCCGAAAGCCGCTGCGTATGCGGATCGCATCATCACGCTCACCGATGGACGCATCGTCGAGACACTCGCGGCGCAGCACGCATAAAAGCAGGATAATCTGATGAGTACGCTTCTTGGACTTCTCAATCTCCGTCACCTCCAACGCGGCTGGCTGCGTGCCTTGCTGTCACTGTTGGGCATCATCATGGGCGTTGCCGCATTCATCTTCACGCCAACACTGGCGGTGGCGCTCACCGCGTCGCTCGACCAGACCACAAGTGATTTGGGCGGAAGCGCTGCGCTGGACGTGCGCGCACACGCTACCACGCTGACCGCCGACGAGATCGCCTCCTTGCTCGACATGGTACAGACGACGGACGGTGTAGCGAACGCCGCGCCGTTGTACACGGGCGGCGGGCTGCTGCTGGGACAAAGCGAACTGCTCGTGTTTTTCGGCGTCGATCCGGCGCGTGACCGCGATTTTCGCGCTTACACATTTGATGCGGGCGGATGGCTCGATGCGCCGGGTCAAGCCGTGTTGACCGCGCGCTATGCGGACGAAAAAGGCATCGCATTGGGCGATCCGCTGACCCTGATCGGCGCAGGCGGCGTGCGTAGTTTGACGGTGGTCGGCTTGTTGTCGGGTGCGACCGGGACGGCGCGGCTGAACGGCGGCGATCTCGTTATCATGACGACGCACGACGCCGCCGGGTTGGGTGCGCCCTTCGATTCGATCAGCATCCTGACCGATGCGCCCGACGCAGTACGCGCGGCGCTGACGGCACGCCTTCCGGCGAATGCTGTAGTCGATACTCCGGCGGCGCGACAGAACGCGGCGAGTCAGTTCACCATCCTCTCGTCGATGTTGATTTCCGTCATCTCGGTGATGATCATGATTTTGGGCGCAACCTTGATCTTCAATACGATGAATGTGGCAGTCGCAGAACGACGGCGCGAGATCGGCATTTTGCGCGCGTTTGGCATGGAACGGCGGCGGCTGACCCGATTGTATGTTTTAGAAGCCGCCGCGCTCGGCGTTGTTGGCACGTTGATCGGGATTGCACTCGGTTACGTGATGGTCAAGCTCGGCGGCAGCGCGAAGCTGCTCCCGCAAGAGTTTTTGGGATCATCGCCGCTGCGCAGCCAAGCCGCGCTGACTGTGCCAACGTGGCTGACACCGCTGGCGTTCGCCTTCGGGATCGGGATATCGGCACTGGCGGGCTACCTGCCCGGACGCGCAGCGGCGCGCGTCGATCCAGTCGAAGCGATGGCAGGCGTGCGCGCCGATAGTGGACGGATGGCATTCCCCGTCAGACAGATGATCATCGCATTTGTGTTGTTTGGCGGTTTGCTGGTGATGCGGATGGCGCTGCTGTCCGGTACGCTCAATGTCCCGCCGCTGATCGCCGCGCAGTTTGGCACCAACGGCGTGTTCATATCGATTTTCATCGGCTTGCTGTTACTGGCACCGCTGTTGATCGCCCTCAGCCGCTTTCTGCCCCCGCTGTTAGCGCGCATGTTCGGCGTGACGGGCATGATCGCCGCCGGCAACCTGACGCGCCGCCCCAAACGGGTCTTGGCGACGACGATGCTGTTGATGTTCGGGGTGGCGTTCAGCCAGTTCATCGCCTCGTCCAACTTCGGCTACACTGCCTATACGGACAGATGGTCGCGCGGCGAAAATGTCGGTGATTTGACCGTGAGCGGCGCGGGATCGAACCCATTCACGCCGCTGATCGCCATCCCCGACGATGTGATCGCGGGTATCGCGGCGCGCGCCGATGTGAGCGGCTTGATCGCCGAGTCGCTGGCGACCTTCGAGCAAGCCGGAACGCGCTACAGCGTGCGCGCCGTCGATCTGGCGGCATTTCGCGCGGCGGGCGGCGCATTCATCTGGAATGACGGCGATGAGGCGACGGCGTATGATCGACTGATGGACGCGGATCGCCCCGCGCTCTTGCTCAACACTGGATTCGCCGCGATGGGCGCGGGGCTGAAGCCGGGCGGGTTATTGACGCTGGAGACGCCAACGGGCGAAACGACCTTCGAGATTGTTGGGACGGCGCTCGGCGGCATCAGCGTTGACGCGATCAGTATGGTGCTGGATCGCGCCGTGTACGCGCGGTTGTGGGGTGACAGCGAAATCGACCGCTTAAGCGTCCAGCTTACGCCCGCTGCGGACGCCAGCGCCGTTCGCCGCGATCTTTTACGCGCTTATGCCACGCGCGGCGTTGTGACCTTCGACAGCGCCGAGATGATCGCTGCCTTCGGCGCACGCTTAGCCTCGATTGCTAACGTCTCGTCGCTGTTGAGCAGTTTGTTCGTCGTGATCATCGTTGCCGGGTTGATCAGCACCTTCACCGTATTCGTGCTGGATCGCCGCCGCGAGATCGGCGTTCTGCGCGCATTGGGCATGACGCGCGGACAAGTCGCGCGCGGCATGGTGCTGGAGGCGCTGTTGATGTTGTTGATGGCGATCATCGTTGGCTTGCCTATCGCCCTGTTCGCCAATACGATGCAGCAGCTCAGTTTGCAGCGCGTCATGGGCATTTACTTCGACTTCGCGCCGTCAGAAATAGCCGCAACGTTATTGTTGACGCTCATTCTGGTGATCGCGTCGGTGTGGCTGCCCGCACAAGCGGCGGCGCGCACCGATCCGCTGATGGCGATGCGCTACGAATAGAGGAGGCAATGCCTACTAGTCCAACCGGGAAGTTCTTACAGCAACCTCACCCCTATGGCGCGCAATTTTTCTCCCCCTGAAAGAGAGGGAGATAGTCTACCAAACGACTCCCCCGTACTGGCTGAGGAGAGGACACGTTTTCAAGAACCTCACCCCCTGACCCCCTCTCCACGCAGTGGAGAGGGGGTCAGGGGGTGAGGTGAATCAGCGAGAAAACCAAACATGTCCTCCCCTCTACCGAATTCGGCTGAGGGGAGGGGAGCGAGCCAAAACACCGTTGGTCTGCCCCTCTTCTGTTTTTCGGAGAGGGGGTTGGGGGGTGAGGCTGCCGTTTCTATGTCTTCAGCTCCCTTCCTGATGGACATCAAGAGTCATGCTGTGACATACCCGAAACGCGCGGACGAACCGCCGGGTCGCTCCTACGAGGCGAAGCGCACCCGCGTCCGCCGATGGTACACCCACCACTCTGCCAGCAGCACGATCAACCCGATCAACGCCAGTATCCACCAGAATTCGCGCTGTCCAACCGATTCTTCCTGCGTCGTCGGGATGATCGTCCCGCCCAACGTCAGATCGGCGCGCGGCGCAATCGCGCTCTCCAACGGGTCGAACAGATTGACCGCAAATGCCGCTTCATCCGTCACCAAGCCCGCCGCGTCCAGCGCCTCGACCCGATACACGCCGAGCTGATCCGTCTCTGCGAACACGGGCGCGCCCGACAGCGCAATCGCGCGCGTCACACCGTCGGGCAGCGTCACGCGCACACTGTCCGCGCCCGTCGGCAGATTCAGCGCCAACGAATCGCCCGCCCGCAGCGCCACCGCGTCCGCCTCCCCGACTTCGCCCAAGCCCGCGATCAGACTTTGCGGCGCGTACCAGTCCAACAGCGATGCCATCAGCACCGGGAACGCGATTTGCAGCGGCAAGTCCGAATCGCGCAAGTCGAACGTGAGGATCGCAATCTGGCGTCCATCGACCTCGCCCGCCAACAGCAGCGGCAGCGACTCGCCGTCCGCCCCTGCGTCCGCCTCGATCAGCGCGTCCGCCCAATCCGCCGCGACCATTTTCGCGCGCAAGACGTTCACCGTGCCGAAATCCACGAACGCCATACGCGGATCGGCGCGCTCCACGCGGATAGCGCGCACGTCCTCGACCGCGCCGCCGACCTCGAACCACGCGGTCGAACGTGTCGGATTGATGAACAACAAATCGCCTTCCGCCGGGAAAGCGGCTGGCTGCCAACCATCGAAGATGTACAAATCGTAGCCGCGCGTCCCGCCCGAAGGCAATCCGGCGTCGGGATTCCCGCGAAACGGCTGCACGCCGGGCAGGGTGCGCAGCATTTGTTCCAAGAACAGATTGCCGTCGGTCATGACCAGCGCCGTCGTTGCGCCCGCGCCGGGGGTGACGGCGAAGGCGGCGTTGTCCGTCGGCAAATTGTCAGCAAACGGCGCATCGCTGGGCGGCGTCAAGCGCGCTTCGAGCGTCTCGAAGTCGGCTGGCAGCGCCGCGCTGACAATCGGGAGCGCGCCGCCCGCTGGAATCGTATATCGTTCGGCGGTGAACAATTCGCCGTCCACACGCAGCGAAAAGATCGTCTCGGCGTCGGTGTCGCCATGATTCACGACTTGCGCGAACAACTGCGGCGTTTCGCCCACGCCCGTGCGCGTCGCCAAGGCGGACAGCGACAGATTATCGGCGGACGCGCCAATTGGCACGTAGCGCAGCGTTCCCGGGATGGGCGGCAGATCGGCGGCATCACCCAAGCCGCCATCCCCGACAATGACCGTGCTGAAGGCGTCCGCGTCGCCGTCGCCCCGCCGCGCGCCCGCCGCCGCCAACGTCAGCGCGGCGTCCCAATCGGCGCTCCCGCTGCTCGGCGCGGCGGACTGGATCGCGGCACGCAGGGCGGCGCGGTCGTCCGTGTACGGGAGCAAGACGACGGGCGCGGCGGCGACGCGGATCACGGTCATGGTATCGCCCGCGCGCATCGCATCGACGATTTCGACGGCGCGCGCCTTCGCTTCATCGAGGCGCGTCCCGGCGGGCGCGTCGGTGGCGTTCATGCTGGCGGACGCATCGAGCAGCAGCGCGATCTGTCCGGCGCTGACGCCCGGCACGACGATGTACGGGCGTGCCAGCGCGAACGCCAAGAACGCGAGGATCAACAGTTGCAGGAACAAGAGCAGATTGCGGCGCAGTTTTTGCCAAGGGGTGTTGGCTTCGCGGTCTTTGAGGATTTGCTGCCACAAAAAATTGCTCGACACGACAATTTCGCGCCGGCGCAAGCGGAGCATGTACAACAGCAGGATTGGCACGGCAAGCGCGCCCACGAGCAAACCGAGCGGAGTCAACAGGGACATAGGACGCGCCTTTGAATGATCACGAATATCTCGTATGCACCCATTATAGCGGTCGGGTTCAAACGTGCGCCAAAACGCGCTCCCTAAACGTTGCATGAGTACAACGGGGCGCTGGTGGATGGTCAATCCATAACGACTTGACGGGCGCGGCGTGCCTCGCCCCGACACACTCACGCAATCCATCATTCCCACCCCAATGGGGGATCGCCACACCGCCCTAAAACCGTTACAATGCCCATCCACGTTGGATGGGCATTTACGATTCGCAAAGGGAAATTCACCATGGCGACGACGCCCAAAACCGCTCACCGTGCCACCACGTCCGCCCGCCGATCTCGCTGGCGCGTCCTCGTGCTGCTGCCGTTGATCTTCGCATGTGCGCTGGGGACGTTGTTCGCGTTCCTACCCCCGTCGGAGGACACGCCCATCCCGCCCGCGCAGCAAGGCGGCGGCGCACGCCAAGTCGCCCGCGCTGTGAGCGGACTCGATGCGCCATTTCCAGAGGAGCCGATCATCGCTGTCAGCCAAGCGGAATTGGGGCGACTGCTCTTTTATGATCCGGTCTTGTCCGGCGACAATGAGCGCGCGTGCGCGTCGTGCCACCATCCCGATTTGGGCTTCGCGGATGGACGCGCGCTTTCCCCGGCAACAGGCGGCGGCACGTTCCGGCGGCACACGCCCTCGCTGTGGAATGTCGCTTTCGTCCCCCATTTATTCTGGGATGGGCGCGCCGACTCGCTCGAAGCGCAGATGATCGAGCCGCTGACGAAAATGGATGAGATGGGCGCAGATTTGGACGCACTCTTGCAAGAACTCCGCGCGATTCCCGAATATCGCGCCCGATTTGCAGCGGCGTATGGCACCGACGCCGCCGATCCGAACGTGATTACCCTCGACGGCGTGACGACGGCGATTGCGGCGTTCGAGCGCACGCTGATCAGCACCAATGCGCCCTTCGACCGCTTCGCAGCCGGCGACACCGACGCGCTTACGCCGTCCGAGCGGCGCGGCTTCGACATTTTCCGCAGCGCACAAACGCGCTGCATCGAATGTCACGCGCTGCCCAACTTCACCCACAATACATTTCACATCTTGGGTGTACCGGACTTGAGCCTGAACAACCCCGACTTGGGGCGCGGCGAAGTCGTGGACGCTCCCGATGCGGGTGGGGCGTTCCGCACGCCGGGACTGCGCAATATCGCGCTGACCGCGCCGTACATGCACACTGGGCAGTTCACGACGCTCGAAGAAGTGATCGATTTCTACGCGACGGGCGGCGGTTCGCCCTTCGGCATCATCCCCGACGAAAAGATCCGCGGCTTCGGGCTGTCGTTGCAGCAGGTCGATGATCTGGTCGCGTTCTTGGGCGCGCTGACCGACGAACCCGCCGACTTGATCGCCATTCCGGCGCGTGTACCGTCGGGCTTGCCCGTTGTCGCGCCCATCGACAACCCCGCGCGCGTGGCGGACGCCGTTACAGGTGCGCCAGCGGAAGTATCGGCGTTCGTCTCGACGGACGGCGCTGCGCCCGCCGCGCGCACGATCCGCGTGGAGACGACGATCCAAGCCGCCGTCGATCTGGCGCAGCCGGGCGATACCGTGCTGATCCCGATTGGCGTCTATCATGAGACAGTCTACATCGACCGCCCAAACATCACGGTTCGCGGCGAAATCGATGCCAGCCTGCCGCCAGAAACCGGGCGCGCGTGGCTCGACGGCGAAAACACGCTCTCGGACGGCTTCAACACGTCGGGCAACGGGATCACCTTGGAGGGCGTCGGCATTCGCAATTATATTGGCAACGGCGTGCTGACTGTCGGCGCGCGCGGCGTGGTGTACCGCGATCTGATCATCGAAAACACGGGCTTGTACGGCGTGTATCCCGTCGAATGCACCGACGTGCTGATCGAAGGCTTGACGGTGACGGGCATCCGCGACGCCGCGATCTATGTCGGGCAGAGTCGCGCGCCGATCATCGTGCGCGATAACGTCGTGCATGGTAACGTCACGGGCATCGAGATCGAGAACAGCACCAACGCCGATGTGTACAACAATCACGTCTACGACAATACGGGCGGCATCCTCGTGTTTCTGCTGCCCAACAACCCGTCGCGCGTCGCGTATGGCACGCGCGTCTATGCCAACGTGATCGAGAACAACAATCGTCCGAATTTTGGCGACCCCAACAGCGTCGTCGGACTGGTGCCGCCGGGAACGGGCGTGTTGATTTTGTCGGCGGACGACACCGAAGTGTTCAACAATGTGATTCGGGGCAACCAGACGGGCGGCGTCGGTATCAGCAGCCTGTATATGCTGTTCGGGCGCGATACGGTGTTCGATTTGGGCGTGATCCCGGAATACAACTGGATCCACGACAACACCTACGAGAACAACGGCTATGATCCGCAGGGGATCGCCGCCGAACTCGGCATCCCCGGTACGGATGTGATCTGGACGGGCGAAGGCTGGACGAATCGCTTTGATGAGCCGGACGCATCGATGTTCCCGCCGATTTTGCCCTCACGCGCGTGGGCAGACCCGGCGGCGCGCGGGCTGTGGCGGCTGTATGACGTGGTGATCGGGTTGGTGTTGTAGCGGCAGTCATGATCAGCAAAGCTGTTTTTAACGCAGAGAAAAGAATGAGAATCCTCTCTTTTTTTCTCTACGTTGAATCTTTTCTCATTGATGTAACCTGAGTTTTGGATCGGCTCTAAACCGTTCACCTCATCCCCCCAACCCCCGCTCTACGCTGTGGAGCGATGGGGTCAATACAGGTCATAACGGGTTTTAGAGGGTTTTAGGGGGGTGAAGTGAGGCGATCCAAAACTCGGGTTATATGCTTGCGCCGACTTCTGCGTTAAAGTCCTTTTCATCAACCACGCCGTGATGAAGGTGACCGATGAAACGCATTTCCCCTGCTGCTCTGTTCGTTGACCTGATCCTACTCACGCTCGGCGCGTTCCTGTCCGCCCTCAGCGTGATCGTGTTCTTGCAGCCGTCACAGGTCGCGCCCAGCGGGGTGAGCGGCGTCGCCGTGATCCTCAATACGCTGATCGGGACGCCCGTCGGCGTCGTGATCCTGCTCGGCAACATCCCGATTCAAATCATCGCCTATCGGATGCTCGGCGGCTGGCGTGTGGTCGCGGCGACGCTGTACGCGGTCGTGGCGTACTCGATCATGATCGAGGTGCTGACGCCCTATTTCCCGGTGAGCGGCGTGAGCGGCGACGCGCTGTTGAACGCCCTGTTCGGCGGGATTGTCGGCGGGATCGGCGGCGGCTTGGCGCTGCGCGGCGGCGGCACGATGGGCGGCACGAGTACGTTGGGGCGCATTTTGCAGGATAAATATGGCGTGCCGCTCAGTTCCAGCGCGCTCTACACCGATGGCGCGGTCGTGCTGTTGGCGGGTCTGGTCTATGGCTGGGAGGGCGCGCTGTACGCCATCGTGGCGCTGTGGGTGACGGGCGCGGTCACGGATTACGTCTTGGAGGGTCCCAGCGTGATTCGCACCGCCGTGATCGTGACCGATTTCGCGCAAGTGGTCTCCGATGCCGTGCTGACCGAGATGGGACGCGGCGCGACGGGCTGGCAAGCGCAAGGCATGTATACGGGCGCGACGCACAGCGTGGTTTATGTCACGGTTGCGCGCGGACAGGTCGAGGATTTGCGCCATTTGGTGTTCAGCGTCGATCCGAATGCGTTCATGGTCGTCGGACAGGGACATTCGGCGTATGGGCGCGGCTTCCGGCGGGCGCTGCGGGCAAACCTCGCCCCCGCGAGTCCGACGCCGAACGGCGAATGATGCTATCATAACCTGAGTTTTGGATAGGCTCTAACCCCCCAACCCCCTCTCCACGCTGTGGAAAGGGGGAGCAGGACAGGTCACAACGGGTTTGAAAGCCCCCTCTCGATGCAATGGAGCGGGGGTTGGGGGTGAGGTGAAGCGATCCAAAACTCAGGTTTTCATAAGCGCGATGAGACAGGACGCGATGCGATGATTCAAACACCAACCATGACCGCCGAACAATTCGATGAATGGGTCTGGCTGCCAGAAAATGTCAACCGCAGCTATGAATACATCGAGGGGAGTATCGTTGAAGTGGTGTCACGCAGCAAGCCATCGCGCATCGCCGCTTATGTCGGCGGGCGCATCAGTATATTCGTCTTTGATAACAAGCTGGGTACTGTAACAACGACCGATGGCGGCTACATGGTCGATGGCGAACGCTACATCCCCGATGCAGCTTATATGTCTTTCAAGCGTCAACCCGTCCCGCCCGATGATGCGGCGTATAACCCGCTCGCACCCGATCTCGCTGTTGAAGTCCTGTCGCCGGGCAACAGCGATAACGAAATCGACACGAAAATCAAGCATTATCGCGCCGCCGGAACGCTTGCTTGGATATTTGACCCCGCCGCGCGCATGGTGACGATCCATGCACCCGGCAAGCCCGCCGTCACGCTGAACGAAGATGCGACGCTCGACGGCGACGTGCTGCCCGACTTCACGCTCAAGCTGGCAGATGTGTTTTCAGTGTGAAAGCAGTCGGGTGTCCCACGTCGGGGATGCTCACACACCGTTTGGATGCACAGGCTGTATCCATCGCAGGCGGGGCGTCCCACCGAGACGCCCCTACGCACGCCGTTTGAACGCGCGTAAAATGTTTTTGCTCGCTGTCCTTCACTCAGCACTCAGCACTCAGTACGTTTCTTAAGGTCTTTGGTATGGCATTTGAACTCGAAGCACTCGTAGGACACCTGTACGTCGTCGGCGGACGCACGATCAGCACGCCGCCGCCCGGCGCGCTGGTCGAAGTCGCGCCCAAGAAAGCCGCGCGCGGACGCGAGGGCGATACCTTTTTCTGTCTCGTCCTCCCTGTCAATGACGAGCAGCCCGGCGGCGCGCGCCCCGCCCCCGCGCCGGTCGTGTTCTACGAAGAAATGGCGGCACTCGCGGCGGAACGCTACTTCGATACGACCGGGGGCGTCACCGCCGCGCTGCGCGAGGTGATCAGCCACCTGAACGAGAACCTGTACGCGCACAACGCCACCAGCGCGCATCGCTACGAAGCGAATTTGATTTGCGCCGTCTTGCGCGGCATGGAATTGTTCGTCGCCAAGGCGGGCGCGGGCGCGGCGGCGATCATCGTGCGCGATGAAACGATGCCCTTTCCGGCGGCATTTGACAACGAGAGCGCGATTTATGGCACGCCGATGGGCGTCCATCCGACCGTCGAGCCGCGCATGACGCGCTATCCGGTCAATGCGGGCGCGCGTTTCATCCTCGCTGATCCGATGATCGTGGCGCTGCGCATGGACGACATTCACGACGCGCTGCGCCAGCCGGATATCGGCGCGACGCTGGTGGCGCTGCGCGAACGCCTAACGCAGATTGTGCAGACGGCGGGCAGTCCGCGTTTGAATGTGACGCTCATGGCGGCGGAATGTGTCGTCCCCGAAGCGGTCGTCGATCTGCCCGTGCGCGCCGCCGAAACGAGCGCGATCTTGTCCACGCGCAATCGGGGCGACGAACCCGCCGCGCCCGTGTCCACCGACAAACCCAGCGCGTCCGGCACGCCTGCGCGTCCAGCCGATGCCGACTCGCTGCCCGTGCGGCGCGATCCCGCCGCCGAAACGCGCTATGTCGCGGGCGCGGTCGCGTCAGCGGCGTCAGTCGCCGTCGGCGGCGTCAACAAGGTGCTGGATCGCGTCGTCCCGCTGCCCAAAGCGGGTGAACCGCCGCGCTTCGGCGCATCGACCGCGGTTGGAATGGCGGTATTGATTCCGTTGGGCGTCGTGCTGTTGGTGGTCGTGCTGTGGCTGACAGGGACTGGCGAAAGCGAGTTCGATCAATGCGTCCGGCGCGCAGGTGAGGCGGCGGCATTGGCGCGCGGCATCGACTCCAGCGACGTGACCGGACTCATTGCGGCGTGGAGCGCCAGCATTCAAGTGGTGGACGAATGCGAACGCCTGCGCGCGGGCGATCCGCAGATGATGAACATCCGCGCAGAGGGGCGCGCGCTCATCGATACGCTGATGCGCATCGAACGACGCGAAATCACGACCATCGAAACGTTCCAGAACGCGCTCATCACGCGCATCATCTTGCAGAGCGGCGATCTGTATGCGCTCGACAGCCGCAATCAGCAGGTGTACCGCTTCACGTTGGCGACCGATGGCATGTCCACTGTCGCTGGCACGCGGCAGCCGCTGTCCGCCATGCGTCGTAATGGGTCGATCAATCAGTACACCGTTGGAGAAATCATCGATATCGGTTGGACGGATGATGGCGCGGGCTTCAGCGCGGGCAACGTCCTCGTGGCGCTGGATCGCGGCGGCTTGCTGATCGATTGTGCGCCGCGCTTCTTGGGCGATTGCAACGCGCAGCGCATTTTGGGGACGGAAACGTGGGTCACGCCGAAGGCGATCACGTTCTGGCAGGGACGGATGTACGTCCTCGATCCGGGCGCGAATCAACTCTGGCGCTACGATCCGTTGGGCGGGTCGTTCCCCAATGCGCCGACAGAATATTTCACGGGCGAAGGTCGCCCCGATATCCGTAATGCGGTCGATGTTTCCATCGATGATGAGGGCTTCGTCTATATCTTGGGCGCGGAAGGCACCATCCAACGATATCGCACGGGCGCTGCCGAGCCGTTCGGCTATGCCAACTTCCCCAGCGGACAGCCGCCTGCTAACGCGACCGCATTTTTCCTGAACACCAATCCCGTTCGGCAGGGGATTTACATCGTCGATCAACCGAATCGCACGATCTACGAGATCACGCTGGCGGGGACGTTCATCGCCAGTTTCCGCACGCAGAATGAAGATATGTTCGCGCAGTTGAACGATGTCGCCGTTGATCCCGGTCAAGAGATCATCTACGCCGCCAGCGGCAACGGCGTGCTGGCGCTGCGACGGCTGCTCGGACTGCCGGACGCGGAACTGCCCGCCAGCGCGCCGGGCAATCCGGGCGCGTGAGTGGGGGCGACGCAGCAAAATAAGGGCTTGGCTCACCATCGCTATAGAGCGGCGACTCGCCGAGTCGTGCATCATGACGGCGCGCGGGTCGGATCGAGGGTGCATCGGGCGGGCGACCCGCCGGGTCGCCCTGACGCGGCACGCGGTCAATCCATCACGCGATCACCCGCACGATTGCCAGCCCGTCATAGCCTTTGCTGCCGACGGTCTGGATCGCCGTCCCGGTCACGCGCGGCTCGTTTGCCACCCGCTCGAAGAAGCGGCGGATGCCCTGTACACTGTCGTCGCCGCCCGCGTCGATGACCTTGCCATCGCGCACGACATTATCGACGATGATCAGCCCGCCGCGCCGCGTCAGCTTGAGCGCCCACTCGAAATAGGGCGTCGTGTTCACCTTGTCCGCGTCGATGAACACCAGATCGAACGGGGCGCGCGCGTCGCGTTCCAACAGGGGCAGCGTATCGAGCGCCGCGCCGACGCGCACTTCGACCTGTGCGGACAAGCCCGCACGCGCCAGATTGGCACGGGCAACATCGGCATGTTTGGGTTCGTACTCCAACGTGACCAGCGTGCCATCGGGCGGGAGCGCGCGTCCGAGCCAGATGGTGCTGTACGCGCCCAGCGTGCCGATCTCCAAAATCGAGCGCGCGCCAATCGATTGCGCCAAAATCGACAGCAGTTTGCCTTGATTCGCAGCGACCTGGATGGTTGGCAGTCCGGCATCGGCGGATGCTTTCAGGGCAGCATCGAGTACGGGATCGGTTGGGATGAGCTGATCGTTGAGATATTGATCGACGGCTGTCCATGATGGCTGAGACATGAGCGGTTGACTCCATTCGGATGAGAGCAATACGCTGATGATAAGTCCTCTAGCGTCGCAATGCGACTCGCGCTACAGTAGGCGGTGTTGGTCAAATGGTTTTCGAGTGACGACCCAGGATGACATCACGACAATACGAGTCGCTTCCGCGCCACAAAGCGCGCCAACGTCAAGCCGCACGCCAACGGGATCATGCCAAGCGCCGTCGTCAGCAAAGCGAAAGCGGCGGTAATCTGCGCTTATGGGCGCTGGCGGCGCTGCTGTTCGCGGGCGCATTCTGGATCGTGGCACAGAATATCGATACCGGACGCGCGCCCGTGTCCGCCGCACCCGTCGTCGGCGGGACGCCGTTCTATCTGCCCGCAACCGCCAATCCCGCCGTCGCCATGCTCAGTACGCCGATCCCGCCCACCATCGACATTTCGCCGCGCGTCACGATGCGCGCTGGCAGCGGCATGAGCGCGCCCGCTGGATCGTTCAATGCGCCGCTGGTCGGCGGCGAACCGACGGCGATTCCCGCGCCCGGCGTAACGCCGCTGGCGGGGAACAACAGCGTCGCACTCATCAATCTGCCACGCCCGATCTTGCCGACGCCGATTCCGGTCTCGGCGGGCGTCCAGTTGGGCGCGTTCTGCAATTTCAACGCGCTGGTGTCGATCAATATCTACGATTGGGAGACGGGCGCGACCACCCTGCTCAGCAGCGAATGGATCGCCGCGCTGCCGCTCACTTGGGATGCCAGTCAGAGCATTTGGCGCGGCTATGCGGCGGCAAAGCCGTTCGATGAGCCGGACGATCTACGCATTTTGTGGCGCGTGAGCTTGTTCGGGACGGACGGCGTGGAACAATTTTTGGATGTGGGGCGCGGCGGCGCAAGTCCAGCCCTCTACGTCTACGCCTTCGACAACACGACCCCCTACGCGGATAGCAATGGGCGCTACTTCGGGATGCACCCGTGCCGCGCGTTCACCATGGCGCAATCCAATCTCGATTATCTAATCAGCGCCGCGCAAGCGTACCAAGAGTTCAACGGCAGCTACCCCGACTTGATCACGCCCGATGATGCCCGTTGGACGCGCGGCATGATCCAGCCCATCGAGTCGATTCTGAATCTGCGCGCGATCCCGATGCAGTACAACAACGAGCCGATCTTCCAAATCACGCAGCCGATGGAAGCATGGTACGCGGTCGATGGGCGCAATTGGGGTGAGTGGGCGCAGATCAAGATCGGCAACGTACAGGGATGGGTGAATACGGGCTATGTGCGCTTCGGCGCGTCGTAGCGGGTTTGGCGCGCTGGCAGGGCAGCCGCATCAAAAATAACAGCTTGGGTCAAACACGGTCACAATCGATGTATCGGGGCGAACCACGTCTCGCCCCGATGCGCTCTTCATGAGCCGTAATGACGACACAACGAAATTTGATGCGGTCGCCTTTCCCCCCAACCCACGCTCCATACAGTCGGGCGGGGGTTAGGCGTGATGGTAGTTCGTCGGCTTGCTTCGCTTTCCACGTCAGGATAAAGCATGAAAATCATCCACAACCCGCGCCATGCGCTGCACTACGCCCACACGCGCGCCGAACGCCAGCGCGGCATCTTCACGCTGACCGCGTGGGAGGGCGCTGAGCGCGCGCCGACGCCCCAAGCCATCGACGACAAGGATACGCCCGCGCGCATCGAGTCGATTTTGGGCGCGCTCAACGCCGCGAATATGACCGAGATCGCGCCGCCGAGCGATCATGGACTCGACCCGATCCGCGCTGTTCATACGCTGCCCTACATCGACTTCTTGCGCACGATCTATGACGAAGCCGCTGCCACCTTCGGGGAGCGCGCACCGCTGTACCCGACGACATTCCCCAATCGCACGCGCCCGCCGCACGTCCCGACGTTCGCGCTCGGCAAGGTCGGCTACTACGCGCTCGATATCGATACCCCCTTGCTCGAAGGCACCTACGAAGCGGCGTACTGGTGCGCGCAAACCGCGCTAACCGCCGCCGATCTCGTCGTGCGCGGCGAAACGAGGGTCTATGCGTTGTGCCGTCCATCGGGGCATCACGCCAATGTCGATCAATATGGCGGCTTCTGCTTCTTCAACAACGCCGCTATCACGGCGCGCTATCTGCAAGCAGGGGGCGCGTTCGCGGACGCCGAAAAGCGCGTCGCCATCTTGGATGTGGATTATCATCACGGCAACGGCACGCAGGAAATTTTCTACGCCGATCCGAGCGTCTTGTTCTGTTCGCTCCACTGCGATCCGCGCGAGGATTATCCCTACTTCTGGGGCTTCGCGGAGGAAACGGGGGCGGGGGCGGGCGTCGGCTTCAATCGCAATTGGGCGCTGCCAAAGGGGACGGATACGGCGGGGTACATGCGTGCGCTCGATGAAGCGTTGGACGCGATCCGCGCGTATCGTCCCGGCTATCTGGTCGTGTCGGCGGGCTTCGATACGGGCATCGGGGATTTCTACGGCGGCTTCACGCTGAACGCGGACGACATGCACGAGAAAGGCGCGCGGATTGGGTCATTGTGCCGTGAATTGGACATCGCGGTCGTGGTGTGTCAAGAAGGCGGCTACAACGTGGCGATGTTGGGGGCGTATGTGGGGGCGTTCTTGCGTGGGTTGGAAGGAGTATAGAGTCATGGTCACTCCGCCCCTCGCTTGCAACATGGACGCGCTGACGCCCGAACAGCGCGCCCAACATGGGATCGTCGCGCAAGCATTATTTCTGATTGTGATGCAAACGGAAGAACTGCCGGACGGCTTTCGCTTCGCCATCCCGGACGATCCCGCCGCCTATCTGATGGCGTCCGAGTTCATGAGTCTCGAACATCGCTGCTGCCCGTTCTTCTATCTCGCATTGGAGATCGAACCCAACGGATCGGCGCTGTGGCTGCGCATTACGGGCGACCACGACGACATCAAGCCGTTCATGCGCGCTGAATTTGGACTGCCCGACGCTGAGTGAGCGTCGTCATGGAGATGTGAAGATGCCCAATGCTGAAATCGCCCGCGCGCGGCTGCACAATCAACGTATCGCCAAGCCCACGTTCGACGATCCCGCCGCCATCGTCCGGTGGATGGGCGCGATGCAGGCGCAAGATTATCATCAGGCGGTCTGGGCGTTGGGCGCACGTCTCGCCGTTCCAACGCTGCAAGCCGTTGAAGCGGCGCTGACCGCCGGACAAATCATCCGCACCTGGCCCATGCGCGGCACGATCCATTTTGTGCCGCCGGAAGATGCGCTGTGGATGCTGCGCCTGACCGCCACGCGCATGATCGCCAAGGATGGACGCCGCCAACGGCAGCTTGAACTTGACGGCGCGACGCTGGCGCGCTGCGAAACCGTGATCGAAGCGGCGCTGCGCGGTGGACGCTCCCTCAGTCGCCCTGATCTGTTGCAGACGCTCGAAACGGCGGGCATCAGCACGACGGGACAGCGCGGCTATCACATTTTGGCGTACTTGGCGCAACGCGGTCTGATCTATATCGGCGCGCTGGAAGGCAAACAGCAAACCTTCGCGCTGCTCGATGACGTCGCCCCGCATCCGCGCAACCTCACGACTCAAGAAGCATGGGTCGAACTGGCGCGCCGCTATTTTGGCAGTCATAATCCCGCGACGAGTCAAGATTTCGCGTGGTGGGCAGGTGTCACGCTCACGGAGGCGCGCGCCGCCATCGAGTCGCTGCGCCCCGCCGTGCAGTCGGAGATGATAGACGGCGTGACCTACTGGCATAGCGAGACGAGCGCGGGCAGGGTACGCCCTGCCGCGACGCCAGAAATTGTTTTGCTGCCCGGCTTCGATGAATATTTTCTCGGCTACAAGGATCGGGCAGCAGTGATCGAACCAGAACACTTGACGCGCGTCTGTCCCGGCGGGAACGGCGTCTTTCGTCCGATGATTGTGGTCGATGGGCAGATTGTGGGAACGTGGACGCGCACTTTCAAGAAAGACAGCGTGATCATCGAGCCGACACGCTTTCCAGACAGTGCGCCCATCGACGCGGACGCGCTGTCCGTCGCGGCGGGGCGGTACGCCAATTTTCACGGGTTGGTGTTAAAACTGGCGTAAATGGATGGATCGACGCGCCGGACGACGCAACGAGTCGCCCCTACTTTTTCTCTGTGTTGAATCCCTACGTGCTACCGCCGCCAGATCACCGTCGTCATATTGGGGGCGGATGTCGGTATATTTTGGCGGGGCATCATGTATATCATTAATCTGAGTTTCGGATAGCTATTTTGCGTGACTTTAGGGTTCACCTCACCCCCTAACCCCCTCTCTACGCAGTGGCTGAGGGGATTTAGGCGTGAGGTGAAGCTATCCCAAACTCAGGTTCATTAAGAGCCACCCCGAAAGAATGAAGTGTTCAGAAAGGAATTTTCGGATCATGATCCTCCTCCTCTCGTCTTTCATGCCGTCTGCCGAACATGATGCAGCAGTTGCCAGCCTGATCGGCAAATTACCACGAGAAACGAAACTTGCCTACATCGAAAATGCCTATGATGTTTATCACGATGAGGCATCGCTGATCGAAGGTCGCGCGATTCTTAAGCACAAAGGTTTCGATGTCGAATTGGTCGATCTGCGCAAATATGTTTCCGACTCCGCTGGCTTGAGCCGAACGTTGGCGAGCAAAGATATATTCTTGCTGGCGGGCGGCAATCCCTATTATCTGCGCTGGTTGATGAAAGCGTCCGGCGCGGATATCATCATTCCCGCATTGGTGCGCGATGGCAAAGTCTATTCCGGTGCGAGTGCGGCGGCAGTCGTCGCGGGCCCAACCCTGCGCTTCTTCGATATGCTCGATGATCCGAACGAAGCGAAAGAAATCATCTGGGATGGGCTGAAGCTCACGCAAACGGTCGTGATTCCGCACACCGACAACGCGGAATTTGGGGAAGGGTGTCGAAAATCGGGCGAACTGGTCAAAGCAGCCGGCTGTACGACGGTCTGGCTGACCGACGCGCAAGCCCTGCTCATCAACGGCGATACACAGCAGGTGATCTAGAGCGTGTCTGCAAACTAGATTTTCGCTTGTTTTGTTCGACCTCACCGCCGCTGCGCTTCGCTCCCCCTCCGGTACGGACTGAGGGGAGGACACCTTTTCAAGAACCTCACCCCCTGACCCCCTCTCCACGCAGTGGAGAGGGGGTCAGGGGGGTGAGGTGAATCAGGGAGAAAACCAAACATGTCCTCCCCTCAGCCACGCAGTGGAGAGGGGACTTTCATATCCATCGTGAGCCGTCCTGCTCCCCCTCTCCGGCACGGAGAGGGGGTCGGGGGGTGAGGTCGCTATCATGAACGACATTCTTGACGTACTTAGCGCCGCCGGATCACCGTCGTCATGTTGGGCGACGGAAACCACACCACGAACGTGCTGCCCTGATTCGCGCCCGCGCTCTGCGCCGTGATCGCCCCGCCGTGCGCGTGGACGATCTCGCGCACAATCGCCAACCCCAAGCCCGTCCCGCGCCGGGGTCCCCGCGCCTTGTCCACCTGATAGAACCGCTCGAAGATGCGCGGCAGTTCGTCGGCAGGGATGCCAACGCCGCTGTCCTGCACGCTGACCGCCACGCCCATCCTGCCGTCGTGATTCTCGCGGACATCGGTGCGCACGCGCACGACGCCGCCCGACGGCGTGTACTTGATTGCGTTGCTGATCAGATTGGTCAGCACCTGCAACAGGCGGTCACCGTCGCCGGCGATCTCTGGCATACTGCCCGTCTCGACGCGCAGATCGATCCCCTTGTCGCGCGCCATGATCGCCACGCGCTGCGCAATCGCCGCCGTCAGCGCGCCCAAATCGATGGACGAGGCGTGCATCGACAGCCGCCCCGCTTGCAGCCGCGTCAAATCGGTCAGTTCGATCACCATCCGATTCAAGCGCGCCGCTTCTTCGTAGATAATCACCGCCGCTTTGACCGGATCGGGTGTTGCGCCGTCAATGATCGCTTGCGAGAAGCCCTGAATCGACGTGAGCGGCGTCTTGAGATCGTGCGAGACGTTGGCGAGGAAGTCTTGCTGTGCCTGCTGTTCACCCTCGACTTTCGCGCTCATCTGATTGAAAGCCTCGGCGACGGCGCGCAGTTCGACGGCACCGGTCACGGGCGCGCGCTCGTGATAATTGCCTTCCGCGACGGCTGCCGCCGCGTTCGCCAACGCTTGCAGCGGGCGCGCAATGCCGCGACTGATCCACGCCGCCAGCACCAGCGCCACCGCCACGCCCGCCAGCGCCGCCTGTAACACCAACGGCGCGAGGCTGGTGCCAAATTCTTCGAGCGCGACTTGCAGCGTTTGCGATGGACGCGGCTCTGCGAAGATCAGCGCGCTCGTTTGTCCATCGACGCGCAGCGCCTCCACGCCCACAAACAGCCATTCATCATCGCCCGTTCCCGGCGGATTGCGGAAACTGCCGACGATCCCATCGACACGCCCGCCCGGCACGTTGGGCATCGCGTCGTTGAGTTCGGGAAGCGCGATGCTCGACGTTTCGATCCGCGCCTCAATCCGCGTGCCATCGGCGAACACGTCCGCGCTGTCGAAGACGGCATGATTGTCGGGCAGGGTCAATAAGATGATGCGGACGCCACGTTCCAGCGCGACTTCTGCAAGGCGTCCCTCAAGATTACTCAGCCAATTGCGCATCGGGCGTGTCTGCCGTCCGACGACGGTACGCAAATCGATGCCGAGCGCCTGTGACGCCAATTTTTGATAGGTGGCTTGGGGCGGCGCATTGCGCGTGTTGAGGATCACGATCAGCGCCACGACCACCACGCCGAGCGCGATGCCCAAGACCGCCAAATACGACGCCAACAGGCGCGCGCGTAGGGTGCGCAGCATTCCCATTCATCCAACTTTGAAGGCTAAATCGCTGATGCTGCCAGTATAGTCGATAAAACACGATGTAAAATCGAGGATGTGCAAAAAAATTGTAAATCATGGGGACGATTATGCCGCGTCCAGCATCAAAACGATTGAGCGAAATATATCCATGTGTTCATGCGTCTGTCGGTGTTTCGCGGCGGCTTCACGCGCGATGCGGCGGCAGAGGTGGCGGGAGCGTCGCTGCCGACGCTGACGTCGCTGATGGACAAATCGCTGCTGCGCATCGACAACAGCGGGCGCTGCGACGTTCACAACCTGCTGCGGCAGTATGGCGAAGAACATTTGCATGATGCCGTGGGGGACACTACAGCGGTCTACGATTTGTATTGTCGCTATTATGCCGACTTTATGTCCCTGCGAAAGGACGCGCTTGTCCATGGCAATCCCAAACTGGCAGCGGCGGAGACTGATACAGAACTTGAAAATGTTCGGTCAGCTTGGAACACGATGGTCGAAGGCGGAAAAACAGAGCTGATTGAAAAAACGCTGATTGCGCTCAACGGCTTCTACCTGATTCGCGGATTGTATCACGAGGGGACAGCCGTATTCGGCAAAGCCGCCGCGCATCTTCGTGAACAAGACAATCTGGCATTCGCCCTTGTGGTCAGTCATCAGGCATTGTGTTTTCAGTTTCTGGGCGATCACGGGCAGGCGGTCGAACTGTACCAGCAGGGTCTCGCGGTCTTTCGTCGTCTCGGTATTGCGACCCAAACCGCCTTTTGTCTGGAGCGTTTGAGTGAAATCTCACGAGCAACCAAAGATTATGGCGCAGCCCGTCACTGCGCTGAGGAAGCACGGCGCGTGATCGATGAAACGGACGAAAGCGAACGATGGCGACAAGCATTTATTCTTCCGCTGTTTGGTCACATCGCCTTTGTGACCGGCGATCTGTTCCAAGCCAAACAGTGGTACGAGCAAACGTTTGCTGTGAGTCAGACATATGGTGTCCAGATTGGCGTCGTGAATGCGTTGTATTTTCTCGGTAACGTCGAACTGGCGCTGGGAGAGTACAGTAAGGCGGAACACGCCTACCAAGCGTGTCTGAAGGTTTGTTGGCGCAATTGACCCAACCGGCTCGATTCGCCGAGCAGCCAATGACACGCTCTATGCCCGATGCGCTGAGCAACCGTGAGTTGGAAATCCTGCGATTGGTCGCTGAAGGCTGCTCCAACCAAGAAATCGCGGCGCAGCTCTCGATTGGTGTCAGCACGGTGAAGAAGCATATCAACCACATCTATGACAAACTCGATGTGAAAAATCGCACTCAGGCGGTCGCCCGCGCGCGTGAGCGACAGATATTACGCTGAAATTCACCCCCCTCAGCGAAATTATTCTCCTTTCGATTGACGACAGTTCACCCTTTTCCCTAATACGGTATAGCCAATGCCGAGACGTTTTGGAAGGCTGGATGCTGCATCTGGGCAACCGAAGCGACTTGGCAGGAAATCGTATCGGCACAGGTAAAGGGAGATTGAAATGTCGCACAACGTTCGTTCCAATCGGATCAACCGCCGCATTCCCAAAGTGGTCACCGTCCTTGTCATGCTGTTCAGCTTTAGCATGTTGAGTTCGGTCATTGCCGTTTCAGCCCAAGATGATCCACAAATCGAACCACTGGCAGGCACATGGACGACCTGGGTTCTGGACTCTGGCAGCCAGTTTCGGTTGGATGCGCCGCCTGATGATGCGGCAACGGCGACCGAGATCGCCCAACTGATTGAGATGGTTGCCGACCGCGATGAAGCCGGGCTGATCCAGATTGATTACTGGAATACAGGCGCGCCCGCCTATCGCTGGAACCAGATCGCCATGGAGGAAATGTTGCAGCGCGCCCTGCCCGGTAACATCTCATTCCGGCATCTGGCGCTCATACATGTCGCCATCTACGATGCGACGGTTGCCGCCTGGGACAGCAAATATACCTACAACCGCCCGCGTCCCAGCGAGGTCGATCCGTCGCTGGAAACCGTGATCCCGAATCCGTCCAACCCGTCATATCCGTCTGACTACGCCGTCACCGCTGGGGCAGCGGCAGCGGTGTTGGCGGCAATTTTCCCGGAAGAGGCAGCATTCTTTGAGGAGCAGGCACAAGAAGCTGTTCATTCACGCCTGCTGGCAGGGGTCGAGTATCCCAACGACGTTGAAGCGGGTCTGGAACTGGGACGACAGGTGGCTGAACTGGTGATCGCGCGCGGTGCCGCCGATGGGTCAAATGTGGCGTGGACGGACAGCATTCCCACCGAAGCGCATCTGTGGACGGGTGAGAATCCCGCGTTTGCGGCAGCGGGAACGTGGCAACCCTGGGTGATGACATCGGGCGACCAGTTCCGTCCGCCGCCGCCGCCCGCCTACGACTCCGAGCAGACGGCTGCCGAAATGGAGGAACTACGCGCCTTTGAGCGCACGCCGGTGACAAATGCCTCCGCGATGTTCTGGGAATTTGGAGCCGGTGGTCGCCGCATCCATTGGTTCTGGAATGACCAAGCGAGCAGGCTGATTTTGGGAGCCGGATGGGGCGACAATGCCCCGATGACCGCGCGTGCCTATGCGCTGGCGAATATTGCCGGGCTTGAAGGGATGATCGCCTGTTTCGACGCAAAATACACCTACTGGTCAATGCGACCGTTCCAGCTTGACCCGGAATTTACGCCGCTGTTCACGACGCCCAACCATCCGAGCTATCCGTCCGCACACTCGTGCATTTCGGGTTCAGTGGCGGGTGTGCTGGCGCACCTGTTCCCGTCCGATGCCGAAGCGATGTTCGCGCTGGCAAATGAGGCGTCTGAGGCACGGATTGCGGGTGGCATTCACTTGCGCAGTGATATCGTCTCCGGACTTCAGATCGGCGAAGACGTTGCCAATGCCGTGATCGCGCACGAATGAGGGACAGCTCTCTGGCGCGTCCTTGAGGTCAGGCAGATGATTGACGAATGACGCGCGGTCTAAATCAAGGCAGGTAAAAAGTCGGGGTACTGCGAATCGTACCCCGACTTTTTACTTGCAACTTTCTACTCCCGCTCTTTGCAGGTATAGTCCACAGTCACGCTCAATTGAGACGCCTATCTGCAAAACATTTGTAAATCATGGGGAACGATCATGCAGGTCAACGAAGCGATCCGAACCAAACGCGCGGTGCGGCTGTTCACCGATCAGCCCGTACCAGATGAAATACTGTTGCAAATTCTCGATGCCGGACGCCGTTCGCAGAGCAGCAAAAATACCCAACCGTGGCAGTTCGTCGTCGTGCGCGCGCCCGCCACGCTGCAAGCCCTCGCGGGGACGGGCGATTATGCGGGACATTTGGCGGGCGCGGCGTTCGGCGTGGCGCTGGTCGGCGCGACCGACAGCGGCTGGAATATGTTCGATCTCGGACAAGCATCCGCCTACTTGCAGCTTGCCGCCTGGGAACTGGGCATCGGATCGTGCATCGCCGCGATTTTCGATACGAACAAGGCGAAAACGCTGCTCGGCATCCCGGCGGAAATGTCGTTCACCTGTGCGCTGTCGTTCGGCTATCCATCCCCCAACAACGTCACAGCGCGCATGGGCGGACGCAAGCCGATTGATCAGGTGGTGCGCTGGGAAAAGTGGGAGTAGGACAGGACTGAGGGGAAAGGACTCAGGGCAAAGCAAGCACCTGTTTGGTGCTGGCTCCATCTTTGCCCTTACTCAGTCGTTTCGCCTTTCGCCTTTCGCCTCAGCCATCCAGCCGATAGCCCACGCCCCACACCGTCTCAATCGTCGGGCGCATCCCCGTCAGCTTATGGCGCAGGTGCGCGATATGGACATCGACCGTGCGCGTCTCGCCGGGAAAATCGTAGCCCCAGACCACAGCGAGCAGCTTTTCGCGGCTGAATACCATGCCTTTGTGATCTGCCAGTGCCAGCAGCAGATCGAATTCTTTCATGCGCAAGTCAATCGGCTTGCCGTCGATGGTCACGATCCGGCGTTCGGGATAAATCGTCACATTCTCAACCGTGAGCGTGCGTTCTTTTTCCGTCGCCGGACGCTCGTCCGTGCCGCGCGTGCGCCGCAAGATGGCTTTGATGCGCGCCACCAGTTCGCGCGGATTGAAGGGCTTGGTCAGGTAATCGTCCGCGCCCAGTTCCAAGCCGACGATGCGATCAATATCATCGCTGCGCGCCGTCAGCATAATGATCGGCACATCCGACTGGGCGCGCACGCGCTTGCAAATCTCCCACCCATCCAGTCCCGGCAGCATCAAATCCAAGACCACCAGCGTCGGCGCGCTGGTCAAGATCAGCTTGAGCGCGGCGTTGCCCTCTGTCGCGCTGGCGGTCTGATAGCCGACGCCCTCCAAGTACATCTTGGCAAGATCGATGATGTGCTGTTCATCATCCACGATCACAATCGTATCGGTCATGTTCCAGCCTTGTTTTGGTCTTTGGGTGCGTCCGACAATTCGCCTTTGGATGTGTCCGAGCGGTCGCCTTTGGGTGCGTCCGACAATTCGCCTTTGGATGTGTCCGAGCGGTCGCCTTTGGATGTGTCCGAGCGGTCGCCTTTGGATGTGTCCGAGCGGTCGCCTTTGGGCGCATCGGGTGGATCGTCGGGGAGGCGCGTGATCATGACTTTATCGACGCGATTCCCGTCCATATCCATGACTTCGAAGCGCAAAGTCTGCCAAGCGAACGAATCGCCCACTTTGGGAATCTTGCCCTCGTGCGCCATGATGAAACCGCCTAACGTCTCGAACTGCGTGCCTTCGCCCGGCACCGTATCAATATCGAGCCGCTCTTTCACGTCCGCGATGGTGGTCATACCATCCAACAGCCACGAGCCATCGGCGCGTTTAACGGGTTCATCTTCTTCTTCGACATCCCCGACAATCGCCTCTAACACGTCTTGAATCGTGACCACACCCTCAAGCCCGCCATATTCGTCGATCACGAAGGCGATATGCGTCCCCGACTCGCGGAACAAATCCAGCACTTTGTTGGCGTTCATCGATTCGGGGACGAACTGCGGCGGCTGCATCGCGGCGCGCAGATCGAAGCCGCCACCTGCCAGCATCCGAGAGAGCATATCTTTGGTTTGCAGCAAGCCGATCACATGATCCAAGTCGCGTTCGCAGACCGGAAAGCGCGAATAATTGCTGTCCGCGATCTTGCGGTGATTTTCGGTGGGTTCATCTTCGATATTCAACCAGATGACCTCTGGGCGCGGCGTCATCAGCGTGCTGACGCGGCGATCTCCCAACTTGAACACCCCCGCGACCATATCTTGCGCCGCCTCCTCGAAGATGCCCGCTTGAACGCCCTGTTCGATCATCGCTTCGATTTCGTCCGATGTCACGGGCGTCTCGGTAATGCGATTGGCGCGCAAGAGCCATAATACAAAGTCGGTCGATGCGCCCAAAAACGTCACCACAGGTGCGGTCACGCGCGAAAGCAGGCGCATCGGCGCGGCGACGGTGGACGCGATCCGCTCTGGCGCGGCGAGTGCCAGCCGCTTCGGGACGAGTTCCCCGATAATCAGCGATAGATAGGTCGTAATCAACACGATCACGCCGAAGCCAATCGCGTCGGCATACGGCGCGAGGAACGGCACGGTTGCGGCGGCGTCCGCGATGGACTGTCCGACGGTCGCTCCACCAATCGCGCCGCTGAGGATGCCAATCAGCGTGATGCCGATCTGCACCGTAGACAAGAAGCGATTGGGGTTCTCCGCCAGCACCAACGCCTCGCGCGCGCCCACGTCGCCCTTATCAATCGCTTGCTGTAAGCGCGCCTTGCGCGAGGCGATCACGGCGGCTTCTGACATTGAGAATGCGCCGTTCAAGACGGCTAATGCGAGGATGAGCAGCAGTTCCATCGAATTTGTACTCTTCGCCTCCAGATCATCGGTCGAAATGCGCCCGCTTCAAGGTTGATCCCAACGCATATGTAAAAGCGTGCGCTGCGCGATGAATTGGTAACGCGCCAACACTGCGTTGGTCGTCGTCTCGTCGGCGGGGTGTTCGAGTGTCAGCGCGTCGCGCAGTCCAAAGCGTCGCGTCGCAAGGTTGATCAACGCTTCATCGTACACACCCGCAACCGCTGGATCAACCATCAACGTTAATTGAATCGCGCCCGACCCCAAGCTGTTATCGATCCACAGTGTCGCCAGCACCGGCGGATGCCCGTGACCCGCCGTGTCGGGCGCGCGGATCACCAGATGCTCGACGCTGCGCAGATTGATCAGATCGCCAAACCACGTTCCCAACGAACGTCGGAACATACCCACATGCAGCGGACGCAGCCACCCGATCCCACCCTTCCACGCTGGACGTACCTGCTGCGCCAGTTCGTACTCTGCACGCCATTCACCGCGCCGCCGCTCCGTAATGTAGGGCGCATCCGCCCGATGCGGTAGGGACGGGACGCGCGCCATGCTGCCGCGCCGCCACATCGTCCATGTGCGCTCCCCGACAAAATTGAGGCTGTCGTATAAGGCGCGCGCGGGCAGATTGTCCACCTCGACTTGCAAAAATGCCCGCGCCCGCCGCCCTTTCGTCCATGCTTGGATCGAGCGCAAACTTGTGTCCATCAGCCGCCGCGCGATCCCGCGCCCACGATAATCGGGATGGACAGCGACATTGGCAATAATCCAGGTGCTGCCCATCCACGACGGCAGACTCGCCGGATAGATTGAGACGTTGCCGATCAAGCGTCCAGCCGCGATGCACACGTAGCCCATGACGGGCTGCATATCGCCTAAGCTGTTCAGCACATTCAGCCCGACGCCGAGCCGACTCAGCGTGCGCATTTCGCGGACGGCAGCGCGTCCGCTGCTGTCCATCGATTGGGCAAACACCAATTCGATCAAGTCCGCCAACGCGGCGAGATCGGTACGCAAATTGATCGGACGAATCCCGTCCGGCAGGGCGACTGTATTGGACACACTCAGACTGACCATGCTTGTTCCAAAAACAAAATCTAGACAACTTCGCAACAAGTGTTAATTGTACCGAAGTACTATAGGATGTAAAATGGGACTGGAACGTTGCATCAATGCGACGGTGACGCGCATCATGGCGCGTGGTCTACTCATTTTCGACCGTTATGGTGAGGAGCGATTATCGTGTTATATCTTCCTCGTGAAGACGGTCAGGGGCTCGTCGAATATGCCCTGATCTTGGTGCTTGTGGCAATGGTAGTGATGGCATTGGTTGGCGTTATCGGCGGTAGTATTGGTAACATCTTCTCCAACGTCGTCAACACCCTTTAGCTGTAAGTCCATCTCAACTTGAACAGGCGCACCCGCAAGGATGCGCCTGTTTTATTTTGAGCAACACGCTGAGAAGTTCACATTCTCCCCACGCTATATCTAGATCATCTTCAAGAACAGTTCATGCAGCCGCCCATCGTCGGTCAGTTCCGGGTGGAACGCTGTCGCCAGCAAATGCCCTTGTTTGACCGCGACGATCCGCTGTGCGCCGGATGCCGATGCGCTGTCCAACGCCGCCAAAACATCGACGCCCGCGCCGACGGCGGTCACAATGGGCGCGCGGATGAACACCGCATGAAACGGTGTATCGAACCCGATAATGGGCAAATCCGTCTCGAAACTGTCGATCTGCCGTCCGAAAGCGTTTCGATTCACGGTGATATCCATCACACCCAAAATCGGCTGGCGGTCGATGCCAATGTCCTTCGCCAAGAAGATCATGCCCGCGCACGTCCCCCAGGTTGGTTTGGTGGACGCGAAAGCACGCAGCGGCGCGATCAAGCCGTATTGGACGGCGAGCTTGCCGATGGTTGTACTTTCGCCGCCGGGAATGATCAGGGCGTCGAGCGCATCAAGGTGTTCGGGCAGGCGAACTTGGGTTGTCTCTGCGCCAAGGTTGCGCAGCATCGCTTGGTGTTCGATGAATGCGCCTTGCAGCGCCAATACGCCGACGTTCATGGCGTGAAACTCCACACGGATTATCCATTCAGATGCTTCGTATCGTCCCTGATTCGCGCAGCGCGATCAAGTGCCAAGTCGGAAGACCAGATAAACTTGACAAGCAATATTCAACGCGGAGAAAAAAAGAGCGTGTCCTCCTTTTTTCTCTGCGTTTCTCCACGATGAAATTTTCTCGGTTTTCGATGAATCGCCTGCCGATGCCGCGCGCCGCGCCCTATGCCCTGTACGCCACGCGCCAGCCATTGAACTGCGCCGCGTCCGCCAGCCTGCGCACATTCGAGGCGATGGACTGGCGCGGATCGAGGTACAGCGCCAAGTTTGCGTCGCCCAGCGCCGCGCAGATATCGCCGCGCTGCCAGTGAACCCAGGCGCGATACGCATAGATCACGGCGCGATCCGGCTTCATGACTGCCGCCGACGGCACGCCCAAACACGCATCGAAATCGTCCAACGCGCCCTCGAAGTCGCCCAACATCATCTTGGCACGTCCGCGCGTGAAGTAGATATTGTCAGGATGGAGCGCATGAATCAATCCGCGTGTGGCAGTCTCGACTGCTTTGGTGTAATCGCCGTGCCTCAAATGTGTGTCCGCCCATTCGGCGCAGCGTTCGGCGCCCCATTCGTCCCATAAGTGATGCAGCGTTTGAAAGAAGTGCATAAAAATCCTCGTCAAATTTTGTCATATCTCACTAAAAATCATCATATGACAAATTCGCTGACGTGGCAACCAGTCGAATGCCTCATATAATGACCATGAAGCACAATCTTTATTCAACCAACCGACTTACTCATTTATGATGCCGTAGAAGGGGCGTGTACGTTCGTGCTTCACAAACTGATGTTTCGCCGCCGCGCATCCAGCTTGGCGCGGGGTGGTTGTCATCATTCGTAAGACATTGTAGACTGGTGAATAGACGACAGAGGAGTTCAAACGTGGCTGACCGAGTGTATTTGAGCGCGAACATGACCAACGTCGCGGCATGTGTCGGGCTGGCGGTCGCGTATGATCTGGGCGTCGAGTTGATGGCGTTCTCCAACCCCACCGTTCTCGACGGAGATTGGCGCACGCTGGTCGAAGATTATGCGCCGCTGCTGCGCCCCTTACGCGGGCGACTGTCGATGCACGGGCCCTTTTTGGATATGTCGCCCGGCAGCCCCGATGCGCGCGTCAACGCACTGGTGATCGAACGCTACAAGCACGCCATCGATATCGCGGCACAGCTTGGTGCATCGCCCATCGTGTTTCATGCCAATTTCATCGCCGCGATCCGCAGCCAAGATTATCGGCAGGGCTGGCACGACCGCAGCCTGCATTTTTGGTACGAGATCGCCACTTACGCCGAAAGCGCGGGCGTGATGATCGCCATCGAAAATATGTGGGAGTTCGACCCGCGCATCATCTGCGACCTTTTGGGCGATATCAACCATCCGAATCTGCGCGCCTGTCTCGATGTCGGACACGCGCATCTGTTCTCGGATGTGCCGTTCGAGACGTGGCTGGCAGTGATCGAGCCGTATCTGATCCATGCGCATGTCAACAACAACAATGGCGTGATCGATGTGCATCACGCGCTCAACGACGGCGTGATCGACTATCTGCGCGTCCTGCCGATGCTGCGCGCGCTTAATCGTCCGCCCGCATTCACGCTGGAAATGGACACGGTAAATGATATGCGCATCAGCTTGCCCTTCTTCCAGTTCACGGCGGAATTGGCGGGGGATTAGGGACAGGACTGAGTAAACGAGCGGGATAAGGACTCAGCCCTCACTACCCCACCCATTCCACCGCCAACGCCCCGCCCACCTCGATAGTGATTTCGCGCACGCTCCCGTCGATGCCCGCGATGTAATACCGTTTGTAGAAGATGCCGTTGTATTCCTCTGAAATAACCAACAATGCCGCCGTCCGCGTCGGATTCCATACGACGCGCTCTGCCCCGCCCAAGCCAATCGGCGGCGTGACCGCGCGCACGTTCCCGTTATCCCACACGAACAAGGTCAGCGGCGCGACTTGGCTGGTTCCACCGAAAAACGCGATCCGTTGATTCGAGTTGTCCAGATCGACGGCATCTTGCAGCCACAAGCCCGGCGCTTGATAGATCAGCGTCTCGGCGCGCGTCGCGCGGTCAATGCGCCGGATGGCGACTTCGCTTTGATCCGCGCCGCGCCGCCCACTGACGAGGATGCTGGCGCTGTCGAGCGCCCAATGCGCGTATTCGTAATAGTAGGCGATCCAAGATGGCGCGCGGCGTTCGGGGTTGGGCTGTGTGACTTCTGCAAGCATGAAGGCGAAGCGTCCCTCGCGCGGCAGCCACAGCCGCACCATGAGCGCGCGGCTGTCGGGCGACCAGAAAATATCGCGGCTCTCCCACTCCGCCGGATTTTCGCGGTACACCACCAGCATACAGCCCGGTTCGGGCGGACAGTCGCGCACAAACTGCCCGCGATCTCCCAAGCCCGAATCGGGCGACCACAGCCAGACGCCATCGAAGCTCTCGACGTTGCCGTTGACGATGTACGCGATTAAATTGCCGTTGGGCGACCAGCGCGCCACATCGACGGCGGCATTGTTGACGGCGCGGTCGCTCACCTGATAAGTGAAGTCGGTGAACGGTGCAGCGTAGATGCGCGTGACGCCCGCCGCGCCCGCGCTGAAATCACGCACGAATACCAGCGTTCCGGCGGTGGTCACGGTCATGTACTGGTTCGCGTTGACCGGATTGCGCGCGAAGTTGACCACGCCGATATCGAACGGAAAGCGAATGACGACGCCCTCACCCGCGCCGCGCAGCTCGAACGAGCGCAGCGCCGGGTTGGGCAGCGTCGTTGGCAGCAGCACGGGCAGCAGCGTCGGCGTCGGGAACACGGTCACGGGGATGAACGGCGTCCCTGTCGGGCTGAACACCGCCGTCCCTTGCGCGGTATCCGGCGTGAGCGGCGCGGCGGTCTGTGCCAGCGCAACGGCAGCGGCATCGGCTTCCGCTGTCGCGCGCCCGGCGATGGCAGTCGAAAAGATGTCCGTGACGACGGCAAGCGCTGTCACGGTCTGCGCGTTGGCTGCCAGCGCCGTGAAATCGAACGTCGGCGGCGGCGGGAGCGGCGGTTGTGTGGCGAGCGCGGGTGCGCTGGTCAACATCGCCAACATGGTCGCGCTGAACGAAAAATCGTTGGGCGTCGCTGTC
>Ga0163154_10000364_pt1 | contig 68064 bp, 77 predicted proteins | sample OliLakLV19MP9P1_FD_148649 | JGI IMG/M metagenome (GOLD analysis project Ga0163154, IMG submission 148649) | Freshwater microbial mat bacterial communities from Lake Vanda, McMurdo Dry Valleys, Antarctica - Oligotrophic Lake LV.19.MP9.P1 | ecosystem: Environmental > Aquatic > Freshwater > Lake >... | reverse complement strand
CATTTTTAATAACCAGAAGCGCGTTCACGCGGGGCATTCATCAGTGCTGCGCCAATCATACGCACATGGACACGCTCTAAGGCTTGGCGAGCGCGTAGTACATCATCGCGGCGGGTGCTACCTGCCTGCACCACTAATAACACGCCATCGACTTTATGACCAAGCAAAACGGCATCCGTCGCGGCTAAAACGGGCGGCGCATCAAACAGGACATAATTCGCCCGTGCTTTTAACAAGCCGATAATTTCATCCATACGACGATTGCTGAGAATATCCGCCGGATTGGGCGGCAGCGGCCCGGCAAGTAATAAAGTCAGATTTTCTACTTCTGTCGTCACAAACGGCGGATTCGCTAACGCGCCTGTTTCGGTCATCATCGTGGTCAGGCCGCGTGTATTTTCCACCCCCCACAGCGTATGCTGCGACGGTTTACGTAAGTCACAATCCACCAAAATCGTCGTATTGCCGGATTGGGCAAAGGTCACAGCGAGATTTGCCAGCGCCGCACTTTTTCCGTCAGGTTGAGCGGAAGAAGTGAGCAGCAATGTCGTAATCGGTTTTTCCACACTGCTGAACATCAAATTCGTGCGTAAAGTGCGGAAGGCTTCTGCTGCTGCCGAGCGCGGGTCAGTCAATGTAATGAGGTTCGCTTTCGCCATAAAATACTCCTTTTACGCATCGAAATGGGGGATGGACGCTAACACGGGGATTTCTAACTGCCGTTCTAGATCATCACGACGGCGGACAATGCCGCTTTCGATATATTCCAGCACGAACACGATGATGCCGCCAATCAAAAGCCCCAAAATGGCCGCCGCTGCCGCAACAAAAGTGGGACGTGGCGCAACTTGGGCAATAGTCGGCTGATCCGGCAAAATGGCCTCAACGCGATCTTCACGACGAGCAACCTGATTGCGTTCATTCCGATAATCAGAAAGTTCCTGTCCCCACGCCCGCGCAATCTGCGAGGCAAGGTTTTGATCGGTGCTTTCGACTTCAATTTTGATCGTTAAGCGGAATTGATCGGTAGCGAATTTGGTTGCGCCTAAAAGCTGCCCCGCCGTCATATCGAGTTGTAAGTTGTCGATAATTTCTTGGGCGCGTTCATTGCTAGTCAGATACACCGCCAACGGCTCCAAAAGGCGGATGCTGGCCTCTGCCAACCCTAAATCGGTGCGTGAAGGCTGAATCAGTACCGTTTGCGTGGCAGTGTAAACAGGGGTTTGTACCCGACTCAGAAAGTAGGCGCTTCCGCCAGCCAATAACGCCAGCAGCAGCAGTATCCAGCCCCGCCGGATTAAGATGCGAAAGTAATCAACCAGGCTCATACCAAATCTCCGCCTGAAATAGATAGCCAAATGCCGTCATTGTACCGGTTTCAAGGGTTTCGGGTAGGGCGGGAATCAGCTTTTGGCGGTTAGCAGTTAGCGATTAGCCTATATCGAAATCATAGGATTGCCCCAATTTCGACTAAAAACTAACAGATCATTGCTAAAAGCTACTCAATTTTCCAATCGAGCTTTTTAATTCCAGTTGCACCCAAACGGGCGGCGATCTGCGAAAAAATTTCACCCGTTTCTGGATGCGGCAGATTCGGCGCGATTTCCGCTAACGGTATGGCAACCGCCGCAAATTTTAAAATGCCGGTACTCGGCACACGCCAAGGTTTAGTCCCAAATGTAAAAGCTGATGCCCCCCATAAAAGAATATCCATATCTATCGTCAGCGGGCCATATTTGTTTTGTGGGGTACGAACCCGCCCCAACTCATGTTCAATGACATCTAAAACTTCTATTTTGAAAGATGCAGGAAAAAGCGGAGTCGCCAGCTTGACCACAATATCGAGAAAATCCGGCTGGTCAAGGTTGCCATAAGGCGGCGTTTGATAGATAGACGACAGCGCCATCAAGGTTGTGTGCTGCCCTAAAGCGCTTACTGCCGCCCGTAAGTTCACTTCTGGTTCGATATTCGAGCCAAGTGAAACATACACGATGGGCATCGTCTTATAAACGTGTTCGCTATCCTCTTTGGAGGAAGTCATCGCGTGTCCTTTCAATGACTACACCAACACTATCGGAAAAACGGAGCGCTGCCGGCTTATGCACCCGCACAAGCACATAATCCGCTTGATGATCGACTACGCAAATACGCGCAATCGCCGTTGCTAGGGCTTCAACCAGTTTATAGCTGGAGGCTTCTACGTGCTGGATGATCGCTTTGGTGATGGTGCGATAGTTAAACGCATCATCGGGGTTATCCGTTTCACCTGCGCGGTGCATATCCGCGTGTATTCGTAAACTGATAACGACATCCTGTTTGTCTTTGAGTTCGTGTGCGCTAAAACCAATCATACAGCGCAGGCGCAAGTTATCTATTTCGATAGTATCTGGCATAAAGCTCTCATTATTTTTGGATCAAGTGAGAAGATTATAACCTATTCAAGCAGAAGTACCCCAAAAATTTAGGTCGCGTTTAGTATTCAATTAGTAAATAGTGAAATACGGCATAGTTTAAGGAAATCCCCCTTATAATAAACATTATCCCAGAACAGGTCGTACGCATTGACTTGTTATCCACTTTATACCGTTCTCCCAGCAACCGCTTTTAGCAAAGTGTTGTTCCGTGTGCAGTGTCTTGGGATACGCTGTGTTTGCTTATGTGCGGGTTGTATCCAAGTATTTACAGGTTCTAATGTAACAAAACAATCCATTTCTCAGACAAAATCGTAAAGCATAATAATAGTAGGCGAAATCGTCAGATTAGGAAGAGGTTTATGACTAACAACAACCACAGTGACGAGTTCCACAACGGCAACGGTCATGGAAGCGACAACGGTCACGACATCAACTTGATTGATGTGATGCGTGCTAAATTTGAATCCGCTGATTTCCTAAAAAGTTTTGAACTTGGCCTTCCCGCTATTGATCGGACTGCCATCGAAAACGCAGTAGAAAATATTTTACTTGCCGTCGGCGAAGACCCAGAGCGCGAGGGGCTGCTACGGACTCCTCAGCGTGTCGCTAAAGCGTATGATGAATTGTTAAGCGGCTATCGTACTGATCCAGCCAAGCTCATCAACAACGCTATTTTCGACGTGGATTATGATGATATGGTGATCGTGCGCGATATTGAATACAGCAGTTTATGCGAACATCACATGCTTCCGTTTTTGGGTAAAGCGCATGTTGCGTATATCCCCAACAAAAAAGTGATCGGCCTTTCAAAAATTCCGCGTATCGTGGATATGTTCGCCCGACGCTTGCAAGTGCAAGAACGGATGACGCGCCAAATCGCGGATTTCATCAATGAAGTACTTGAACCCAAAGGTGTCGCCGTTGTCATGGATGGCGTACACATGTGTTCGATGATGCGCGGCGTGAAAAAACACGGCTCCGGCATGACGACTAGTGCCATGCTCGGCACATTCCGCGAAGATGTAAAAACCCGCACCGAATTTATGGAACACCTGAATCGTGCAAGCGGACGCTCTGTGATCTAATCGAATGCAGCAAAGGCGAAGTGAAATACGCTTCGCCTTTTCTATCAACAAGTCCGATATTTCGGGTTTGATTCTCCACAAAGCTGTGCTACTATACTGTCCCTAAAGCAACACTTTAACAATTTGTTTGTGCTAACAGCACTCATCAAGAGCGGTGGAGGGAATGGCCCTAAGAAACCGCGGCAACCCCCGAAGCGTCGGGACGGTGCCAAGTCCTACAGAGGCAGTCTCTGGAAGATGAGCGATTACCCAAATTGGTTATCCGCGCCTCTTCCTCATGAACTCATGATGTGAAGAGGCGTTTTTCGTTTAGATCAGCAAGGAGCAAAGCAAGACTACCATGAACACAGTGAAAGACCGTCCACAGGTGGGCAATACCACCTTCATGACCTCATCGAAGTATTTTTTTACTTCGGAGTCCGTCTCTGAAGGGCATCCCGATAAAATGTGCGACCAGATTTCCGATGCGGTGCTAGACGCAATCTTGGCGCAAGACCCCAATGCCCGTGTCGCCTGCGAAACCGCGACCAAAACCGGGCTGGTGATTGTCTTTGGCGAGATCACTACCAACAGTTATGTAGAAATCCCCGATATTGTGCGCGAGACTGTCGCCAAAATCGGTTACACCGATGCCGCTTATGGCTTTGACGCAAACACCTGCGGTGTGATCGTCGCCATCGGCAAGCAATCCGCCGACATCGCACAAGGTGTCGATAAAGCCCTCGAAGCCCGTGAAGGCTCAATGAGCGAAGCCGAGATCGAAGCGACTGGCGCTGGCGATCAAGGCATGATGATCGGCTTTGCCTGCGACGAAACCCCCGAACTCGTTCCGCTGACGGTTTCGCTTTCGCACAAGCTGGTGCGCCGTTTAGCCGAGCTCCGTAAAGCAGGAACACTGCCTTGGCTGCGTCCTGATGCCAAAAGTCAGGTTACGGTGGAATATGCCTTTGGCAGACCCAAGCGTGTTGATACTGTCGTCATCTCGACCCAACATGCGCCGGACATCAGCCAGGCAGATATTCGCGCCGCAGTCATCGAACATGTCATTAATCAAGTCGTCCCGGCTGAACTGCTCGATGCAGATACGCACATTTTCGTCAATCCGACGGGCAATTTCGTCACCGGCGGCCCCTTGGGTGATGCTGGCCTGACCGGACGTAAAATTATCGTCGATACCTATGGCGGCGTGGCGCGTCATGGCGGCGGCGCATTCTCCGGTAAAGATCCGACGAAAGTGGATCGCAGCGCAGCGTATATGGCGCGTTACATCGCCAAAAATGTCGTCAAGGCGGGGCTGGCAACTCGTTTCGAGCTTCAGGTCTCTTATGCCATTGGTGTCGCTCGCCCGACCTCAGTCGCAGTAGAAACCTTCGGCACAGGCGCGATCCCAGATGACGAACTCGCCACGCTCATCAACAAGCATTTCGATATGCGTCCCGCCGCCATCATCCGTGACTTAAATCTGCGCCGCCCGATTTATCAGCAAGTGGCCTCTTACGGTCACTTCGGGCGTGAGGACATCGACGTACCTTGGGAAAAAACCGACAAAGCCGATATGCTGCGTCGTGAAGCTGGGCTGTAACTTCACCGTTTAAAAATGAATAAAAACGCCGGAGTTCTGTTTACTCTGGCGTTTTTATATTAGCTTTAATCTGTGCTACAAACTCCTATGGACAGGTAGGGATTACTTCGGGGACATTGCTGCTATATACTCGCGGCCTATCTCCGGGACAATCACATGCACCATCATAGGGCCTAAAGCCGTTATAATATGGGTATGTCGCATAAACTGTACTCATATATGAAGTGAAACCCTGTCCATCTGCCGAGCCACTCCAAATAAGGATAAGCAGTAGCATTATCTACAAGATGCCATGCCGTGATATAACTAACCGAGATACCCCACTCATGGATATACCGTCTAGTCCAAATATCACTGCCCGGACCGGTTACACCACCCATAGACTGTCCTACCCCGCGCCAAGCGGCTGCATAATCTATACACTGATAACCATAAGGCGCACCCGAATTTTGAAGCCATGACCTTTGTGCCACCAACATGAAAGTGGGGTTAATGTTATTTGTTACATCATAATTAAAGGCTTTTACTTTACCAGTCCCATTATAGGGATATTGGAATCTTGGATCGGTTGACTCAAAGTTCTGTGTCTCAGCAAGGGCGGTAAAGTTCCCAAATCCAGGTGAAGAAGTATATACATAGGTGGTTGATGCGTAGAGGGTTGGAATCCTCAAAGCAAATACGAGTAGAAGCGTTACACAAGCTAGGAAAATCTTCATTTTGTGCATCATAGCTATTTATCCTAACTTAAGGTCTGGCTGTCGGGATGAGTAATTCCAATACTGGGGGAATAGTTGGAGAAGCGGCAGTTGGGTTCAGGTGGCGGTTTATAAAATTATATCGTGAAACACGAACCGCAAGGACATGACCAATAAGCGTGTTGTAGACATAATTTATGCCTCCAACGCCGGATGGAGAAAGGAGAAGGTTATGATGGGCATCATTAACCATCTGAATTTCTCTCCCACTTTGATACAAAATATTCATGTCACAGATATCAAATGTCGCCTGATAAGCCAACACTTGGTCTTCTGGATTATCTGATAAAAACGCCAAGACACTTGTATAAAAGTAATCACCTTGTTGTCTTTCGAAGGGATTATTGATTGGGTGCTGTCTAGCGCAATTATCGTTCCAGAGTTCGGTCAATTCTGCATCGTGCATGTTAATAAGGGCAAAAGCCACTCCGCGTCGTGCAGCAGCGGCAGTCCATTCAAGATCGGAATTTGCATACATCGACCTATGGATGATGATCCCCTCTATAGGTGATGTGGCATCTAACCGACGAATCTCTTCCCATGTATTTGCGATATTGAATTCAACAAACGGGTAGTTAAGCATGACTTCTGAGGCGGCTGTGGCGCTTACAATATTATCAACTGGAAGTGCATCGGACGCTATGATATAAGCAATTCGAACTGGAATGTTTGCTACGGCAGGATGTGTTTCAAGAACGCCAAGCGGCGAATAAGGTTGTGGAACTGACGACGATGGTGAAATCAACGCCTGACCGGGCGGCACAACTTGAACACCGCCGGGGGTGATCGCTACAGCGGTTGCCGTCAAGATAAGCAGATTTGGGTCGAGTGTGGGCGTAGTAACAATGACTTCAACCGGGACAGGCGTAGCGGAAAGCGGCAGTACTGTGGCGGGTTCAGTCACTTCTGGTGTAAGTTCATTGGTTTGTTCAGGTGGCGGTGTCGTTTCTGATTGTGCTAGTGACGACCTGTTGGAATTAAGGACAATGACGACAACGAGTAACAAGAATGTACCGATGAGAAGACTGATTAATTTACCATTTTTCATACAGAGTTCCTCATACATGAACTTTAAGAGTTTTTATACTCCTAACCTTTAGTATACATATTTTTTATGGGGGGGCAAGATATTTTTATGAGAAAAAGTGTTTCTTAACAAAACTGCAATTATGTTAAATATCAGCCCACTATTCCCAAATCTATTTCATGAACCAATTTGCCACTTATTAAGGGCTGATGGTATAGTTCAGGTTAGTGAGGAATGGCTGTTCGTGGCAGGGGGAACGTATGCGCTTTTTACGGGGACTTGGTAAATTATTCTGGCGATTTATGGTGATCTTCTCGTTTATCGTGAATATCATCCTAGTGGTTGTATTATTGGTCGTCGTGCTGTTGATCTTCCAGATCAAGAACAACATCGCCCAACCGCTGGTCACGGGTCTACATAGCAGTTTCGTCGGGCTGGATAACGCGACGATTGACTGGACGATCCCCGTGCGTGCCGAAGTCCCGGTGACGCTCGATATTCCCTTGCAACAAAATACCATCGTCACTTTGACGGAAAATGTCCCCCTCAGCGTAACGGCGACAATTTTGCGACAGGGTGTCGATATTCTGGGCGGCCCTGTGACTGTCCTTCTGACACTTCCAGTTGATACCCAACTGCCTGTCGCGCTGGATTTAAACGTCCCCGTGCGCGATCAAACGCTGGATGTCTCGCTGGATGTACGGGCAGTTATCCCGCTTCAACAAACACAACTTCATGATGTCGCCGACAATCTGCGTCTGCTGTTTGAGCCACTCGCCGTCGGCCTTACGAATTTGCCGAATAATTTTGGTGAAGCGATTGATCTCACTGGAGATGTCCTCAGCGGCGATGCCAATTTACTCGCGCCTAATGAATACAGCACAATGCCTTGGCCTGGTTATTCCATCACGGCAGGATTGAATTATCCTGATTTGCTCGTAAACGCGCTTGTGCCTGACGCGAATCGTCCGGTACAAACAGGCATCGTCGCTATCGGCGGCATTCCTGTTTTAGATGAGCAGCTTCGCCCCACCGTTTATAACGCGGGCGGCCCAGCGGCAGTTAATCAGCAAGCGATTATCAATATGCAAAATTTGGGTATCAACCCGATTTTCTTTAATGGTCAATTGAGCAGCACCCGCCCGAATAATACATTGACCGAGACTCAAGCGCAGACCGCCCAAGAAGGCAATCCTGATGAGGGAATTATCCCACCGGCGACAGGTGGACCAGATATTCCGCCACCGACACCCGGCGATATGGGGGTCGTGCCGACACCGGGCAGCACTGCTCACCCACCTTCGGGCAGTTCGCCGGGGGATGAAGGGATTATAGCCACACCAGCAGGTGGAGGATAAAACGGATGACCGATCCGCAGCTTCCTAAAATATGTGATTATGAAGGCTCCAATTATCGCACCGACTTCTGGGAGGGTCGGGGACGCAATTATGAAGATCGGGCAGAACGAGTTGCTCTGCGCCGGATGCTGCCGAAATCCGGCAAACGCCTGCTGGAAATTGGCGCAGGCTTCGGACGTTTAACCGAGGAATATAACGGCTACGATCAAGTCATTTTGCTCGATTATTCGTTCTCGCAGTTGCAATATGCGCGGGAACGCTATGGAGACGAGCGCTTCATTTATGTCGCAGGCGACGTGTATAAACTGCCCTTTCGCGCTGGAATCTTCGACGGTGCAACGATGATTCGCGTAATTCATCACATGGCGGATGTGCCAACGGCATTGAGTCAGGTACGGCGGGTTCTAGCGCCGGAGGGCGTTTTCATTCTCGAACATGCCAATAAGCGCAATCTCAAGGCGATTTTGCGTTACGCGCTGAAAAAGCAAACGTGGAGTCCTTACGATTTAACTCCCGTTGAATTTGTAGAACTCAACTTTGATTTTCACCCCGATTATATGAAACAAGCGTTAGGTGCGGCAGGCTTCATCACGGAAAAACGCATTCCCGTGTCATTTTTCCGGCTTGGCCTCTTGAAAGATAATCTTCCAACCGGAATGTTGGTCGCGATTGACAGTTTGCTGCAACACAACGGATGGCTGATTACACCCAGCATTTTCATCAAAAATGTGGCAACGGGAAAATCATCGAACAATCTGACAACCGACTCTCTTTTCGTCTGTCCGGAAGATGGTGGGGAACTTGTGCGTGAAGGGGATACGATGCTTTGTCGGGAAAATGGCAAACGTTATGCCATTCGGGATGGCATCTACGATTTTAAAGCCGCGCTGGAGTGATGAGTTAAGTAGGGCGAATCGCATCAAAATTCTCATCAGCCTTAAAGCACTATTTTGAACCACAAAGACACGAAGGACACAAAGAAAATGATTTAAGTTTTCTTTTTCTTTGCGCTCTTTGCGCCTTTGTGGTTATTTTTGGACTTTCATAAGCCGAAAAACGCTATAATTCTTCAAGATGAGCCTTGACCCACTCATTGTAAGCGGTAAGAAGCGCAATCGTGACCACGCCGGGTTTGCCATCGCCCAAAATATGCTCGTCAATCTCGACCACAGGCACAATCCCGCGACTGCTGCTGGTAATGAAGGCTTCGGTTATATTGGTTAAGTCACCGATATTGGCGGCTTCCCGCTTCATAGGCACAATATCCGGCGCGACCTCAAATACAATCTGCTGCGCGATACCGGGCAATACGCCCTCCCCTGCTGTATGCAGTTCGCCATGTAAGACCGCGTAAAAATTACTCGCCAGACCTTCCAGCATATCGCCTTTGTCGTCGAGCAGAATTGCATCGTAAATGCCTGATTGAAGATTTTCGCTGATGGCTTTACGCGCTTGCATCCAGCCCGTCGTTTTAGCGGCAGCATTGTGGCGAGCGCTGTTGGGCGCTGTGATGACGCGCACCCCTTCCTCAATCAGCATGGGCGAAAGTGGCGCGAACGGTTCTACCGAAAGGATAAAGGTATCCGGTTGTTGGCGCGGCACCGTCACACGAAAACGCACATCGCCATAGTTGGCTTCCGCGATCATCTGACGCAGCACAGACCGCAAACGCGCCCGATCTAGCACGAGAGGAATATCCGCCCGTTTTGCCGAATCTTCTAGGCGGTCAAGATGGGCATTAAACTTCAGGACTTTGAAGACCTGATAGGTATTGGTGACGGTATAAATCCCGTCTTCCGGCTCGTACTGCGCCGCATCATTAAGCGAATCAGCCTGATAATCGACGGGATGCAAGCCATCAGATTTGAGAGTTTTGATGAAACAAGTTGACACGGATACCTCAATCTTTTATTTGCCCAACCATTGCTGTTGATATTGCCGCCACTCAACATCATCCGTTTGCCAGTCGGCATAAATAGCCACGCCTTCAACAGCACGACGCGCATCACCTGCTTGTTCGAGTCCCTGCCGAATGCCCCTGACGGCGGTATCAATATTTTCTACGCGCACATCGTGAGCGGGTAGTTCATCATCATACGTTGGGATTCCGATGACGACTTCCGCCCCAGTTGCCAGCGCATCAATCGCTTTGGCATAAGCCTCCACCTGATAGGCCATCCATGCGACATAATCTTCCGGCGTTTCCAAATAGCTGTTATATGCCCGAATCACCAGTTGATCGGCAAGCAGGGCTACGCGCTGTTTATATGGCTCATCCCAAGCAGTACCGTCTTCAATTCCTCCGGGTTTGGGGATGTCCACCCCTATAGGTGTCCAATCTGGGGGGAGCGCAACCGCCAAAAGCGCATCTTCTGGCACAGCCGCCCGAATCCGACGCAAAATAGCAAGGTAACTTTCGCTCCCATTGGCAATGGTATCTACATCCAAGAAAATCCCATCAAAGCCGAAACGTGTTGTGAGTTCAATCGAAAATTCCGCAATCGTCTGTTGCAAATCATCGTTGCCGAGACGGTTTCCTGCATCCCCCAATACCGCTGGGACTTGAATCCAGCCGTACAGATCGGCATCGGGATAAGTCGCTTTAAATTTAGTCACAAAATCCTGTATTTCATTCTCGACCTGCAAAAATGTATTTGTTCCCGGTTGTGTGCCTGCCCACGTATTATTCACTTGCAACCAGCTTACCCATGCGTAGACTGATCCAATTTCGTTCTCGCGCATTTGTCGCACAAGCGAGTCCATATCCTCTTGTGTCTGCGTTGTTTGTGTCCAATCCTGCCCAAGCCAAAGCGCATTGGCAGGCGCTTGCGGCGCACCCTGCCGCGTTAGGCCGATAAGCACAATCAAAAAGATCATGAATGCGCCGCCGGCTGCCGACAAAAGAATTTGCCGGAGATAGGGAATTTCGGGCATCTTGAAATCTTTGGTATTGATGGGACACGCCGCTGAACGCGGAAGTGATGTGCGAGGCTGACGAGGTGTCAGTGCTGTACGCGGTACGGAAGCAGCAAGTGGAGTTGACATCCCTTGCTGTTTTTGCTTACGACGCTGATGACGTTCACGGGCGCGATTATTGCGCGGCGATGATTCAAGCGGCGATTCAGAAGGAGAAGGCTGTTCAAAATCACTCATGAGCCTAGCTTTCTATCCAATAATCAGGCTGATTCTGTGAAGCAGCGGCGGCCCAAGCAGCACCAGGGTCACGACGGCGGAAGTAAACGTCGCAGATAGTGTGGCAGAAGCAGCCACATCTTTAGCAACTTTTGCCATCGGGTGAATTTCTTGTGTCACCAAATCGACCACTGCTTCCAGTGCAGTATTGATGGATTCGGTTGCCCACACCAGCCCCAAAGACAAAAACACCAGAACGCCGCGTTCAAGATCAACTTGTAACCAGAATATCAACCCCATCACAAAAACGCTCGTCACGAGTAAATTACGGATGCTCTGTTCGTGCCGCAGCAGATAAAGCAGCCCTGCCACCGCATACTTTGCTCGCAAAATATCGTTACGGTTTTTTTCGACGGCCTTATATTCCGTTGGGTCAATTTTCATTGTCCCGATCAGTGAATTATCAATCGTCGGTGATGCACTTCCATTTGCCGATTTTACGGGTGTGATTTTTGGAGTCCGTTTTTCTTTAATCATGCCGTTTTCTCTTCTCTCACCCCGGATGCCCAACTTATTAAATCCCTAATTTATCGAACAGCGCCGGCCCTAAAATGAGCAAGCCGATCACGATGGATGCTACGACACCCAACAGCACGGCTGCTGATGCCACGTCTTTGCCCACCTTAGCCATCGGATGCAGTTCAGACGAAGCGAGGTTAACCGCTGCTTCTATCGCTGCGTTCATGAATTCTGCCATCCACACCATCGTAATCGTCAAAATGAGAATCGCCCAACGCAGCGCATCAATTTGTAACCACAGCGCGAAGACAAAAACCGCCAGCGAAGCCACAGCCTGAAGGCGGGTGTTCTTCTGACGGCGCAGCATATAAAGCCAACCCGCCAGCGCATAGCCCAAACTTTTAATACGATTGGGGCTGGTGATGGGGCTGTATTCATCAGGATCAATTTTCATTGTGCCTGTGAGTGCTTCCATGATTTTTTCGCGCCTAGTGGTCATCAATGCTGCCTTCTAATGACGGGACAATCGCCGTCGAAATACCCAGTGCCATGAGTGCCGTTTCCTGCGCCGCCCACATTTCGGCGCGATTTTCTAAAGTATCATGGTCATAGCCTAACAAATGCAGGGTCCCATGCACAACTAACAGCGAAAAACTCTGCATTGCGTCATGTCCTTCACGCTGTGCCTGCGCCAACGCATACGGATATGCAATAATCAAATCGCCTAAATAAGGCAGTGCATCCTCATCCATCATTTCTATTGGCATCATGGGCATTTCTGAGGGGAAGGACAACACATCCGTCGCCGAGTCTATTCCACGATAGCGACTATTGAGGGCGGCGACAGCCTCATCATCTTCGATGACCACCGTCAGGCTGCCTTCTAACCGTTCAGATTGGCCTTGTAACACCGTCAAGGCGGCCTGCTGTAAACTGATAGGATCGACTGGATAGTTCTTTTCATTCATTATATCAATTTGAAACATTATTATTTCCATCGCCTTCATCTTTTGGTTCGACGACAGGTTCATCGGAACTTTTTTGCGCGTCATAGGTAGCCGTCTGACCGTTGGTGCTGCCTTGAATCGGCACCTCTCGCGTTTCTCCCATACGACGCAAGCGCGGCACTTCCGTCAACGGGGCATTATCATCATCTTGGGACATAACTTGAGCCGCAAGCGGCATTTCCGCCGTCTTTAAGGGTAATTTGGCGACTTCTATAGCAATGTCTGATTGACGACCTTCGGCAGTTGTCGGCGTTGTCACGAGAGAAACATCATCAGTCGTCCGGCGCACCCTAGCAATCGCTTCATTGTAATTAATGCGCGGGTGGAAGATAGCTTGCAGCATCTCGACGAAAATGGTCTGAATCGCTTTAAGGTCATTGAGCGTTAAGCCAGATTCGTCTAACTGACCGGCTTTGCGCCGATCTTCCACGACCTGCCGGATAATTTCCTCGATCTCTTGTTTATTCTTCGGCTGGCGAGAACGGACAGAGGCTTCACACCCATCCGCCAGCATGAGAATCGCTGTCTCGCGGCTGCGGGGTTTGGGGCCGGGATATTGGAAGTCTTTTACATCCACCGCCGACTCATCATCGCCAGCGAGGATAATGGCTTGACGATAAAAAACATAAACCGCCATTGTACCGTGATGCTCACGGATAAAATCACGAATTCGGCTTGGCAAGCGATACTGCCGGGCGATTTCGTCCCCTTCCGTCACATGGCTGATGATAATCCCTGCGCTGCGATAGGGATCATTCAGTATATCGTGCGGATTTCCGATATCGCCCTGATTTTCTGTAAAAAAGGCCGGATTAAGCATTTTGCCGATGTCATGATAAAGCGCGGCGGTATGCGTCAATTCGGCATTCGCGCCGATGGCATGGGCGGCTTGTTCGGACAAATTCGCCACTTGAAGCGTATGTTGATACGTGCCGGGAGCCTCGCGCAATAAACGCTGAAGCAGCGGCTGATTCGGCTGGCTAAGTTCCACCAGTTTGAGCGCCGTCGGCAGGTTAAACAGCAGAGTGATAATATACATCCCTGCAATAGCCGCCGCCGCCGTCAAAATGCCGTTGAGCATTGAATAAACAATCAACAAAATAATCCGAGTTGTGTTATCCCCGCCGGATGAATCTAAGTTAAAGATCGCCGCGACAGCAATGTTAATAATAGCGACCATCAACCCCGCGAAGAAAAAGCTGTTTAGGCGTTCTGGCCGTTTGAGCGTAAGCGCACCAATAATGCCCCCCGCCGCTACCAAAGTGCCGATTTCAAGCGAGTTATTCGCCATCATCCCAATCAGAAGCGCTAACCCCAAAACGGCGATGATAGCAATTTCTGGGGTGATAATGGTGACGTAAAGCAACGCCAGCGCTGCCGTCGGGTAGATATAAATTTGTCCGCTTAACCCTAGACGTGCGCCCAAAAGGACGATGATAAATATCCCGGCAAGCAGTGTGAGAAAGCGCGGCTGACCATAGACCAATAACGGCCAAAATCGCAGCATATACAGGCCAATGATGACCATGACAATGAAGCTCGCCAGCATCGCGCTAACAACATCTTGCAAGCGACGATCCTCTAAGCGCAAAAGTCCCAATTGTTGCAGCGCTTCATAATCTGCCGCTTGAATCTGGCTGCCGCCGCTGACCACTAATTGACCACGCTCAAAACCGCGCCGCACTTCTGGAACTGCATCAATCGCGGCCTGTCGTGCCTCTGAGGTGGCGGTTTCGTTCTGGACACTATTGGCGCGAATTAAATCGCTGACAATGGCGACGATGACCAAGACATCTTCTTCCGTAAATTGAAAGCTAACCTGCGTCGGCAAACCAGCACGGATTTCTTCGATATTCGCGTCACGTATTTGTTCGCGCATAACACGCTCCAGCACCGCAACAATCTGATCGTCCATATTGCCCCATGTATCGGGGTCAATTTGCAAGATACGATTGATGATGGGTTCATCAAGCTGAAGCTCCCGAATCTGATTGATGTCATTAACGCGCTGTTCATAGATGGCGTAGGGGTCACGCCGGATATTGTCGATAAAATCAAGAATTTGCCGCGCAAGCTGTGTCCGCTGGCGAGAAATCGCCGCATTTGCCGGATCAAAAATTGGGCTGACGGCATCCCCCGCCGCCTGCCGCCGCTGCGTCGTCAAGATTTCGCTGATGTAAGACACACTTTGCGGCGCGAAAATATCCAGCGGCGCAATATCCCCCACTTGCAACGCTGCCACATTATTTTGACCAGGAAAAATACTCTCGAAGGCAACAATAAAGGTCGCCAGCAAAATAAACAACAGCGCCGCCATCACGACAGCAAGGCGGCTGAGAATCTTCACCGAGCGCTCATAGCGTAGGTTAAAATAATCTTCCAGCAGCCGAGCAATGATGGCAATCATCTGCTTTTTACTTCAATATCTCACGAGCGATTTGGTTAACGAGCTTGCCATCAGCCAGCCCTTTAACGCGCTGCATCAAAGGCCCCATCACTTTGTTCATATCTTTGGCCGAAGTCGCCCCAACTTGCACGATAATTTCGTTCACAATAGCTGCGATCTCATCAGAAGTAAGTTGAGTCGGCAGGAATTCCTCCAATATATCCAACTCGCGTTTTTCCTGTGCGGCGCTTTCTTCGCGTCCAGCCTTCGCCATTTCGTCAATAGATTCGCGGCGTTTCTTGGCTTCTTTTTGTAAAACGTCGATCACGCCCGCCGAGTCGACTTCTTTCTGCGTGTCGATCTCGATCTGCTTAACCGCGCTCAACGCCATACGGATGACATCGCGGCGTTCATTCTCTTTGCTTTTCATCGCTTCTTTAAGCGCATCGTTGAGTTTAGCTCTTGGGTCGTCCATGTTTTTGTCCTTATCAGGTTATGTTCTATAAAAGCGCAGTTTAACGCGCCCCTAGACTATTTCAGGTATAAAATGGGCGTTACGTTCATAATGTGCAGCATCTCGTCATACGACTCCATCTGCACAGGCGTGATATGATTTGTGAGAACACGCGGATGAACGGCACGTACCCGAATATAATGATCAGTATACCCGACATTGATGAAGCCGTCCTGAGTCACGCCGCTGATATTTTCCCACAGCACATTTTCAGTTTGATTCAATGCTTGCCGTGCAAACTCAGCTTCCATCGCCGCCGCCAATGTATGAAGCTGGGAACTGCGCTGTTTCTTCACGGCTTCCGCCAGATGATTTTTCATGCGGGCGGCGGCAGTGCCAGGGCGCTTACTATAGCGGAAGATGTGCATACCAGAAAACGCCATTTCTGCGATAAAATCTGTGCTGACAGCAAATTCTTCATCAGTCTCGCCGGGAAAACCGACAATCACATCTGTCGTGATATTGACGTTAGGGATAGCTGTCCGCGCCGCCTGAATCAACGCACGAAATTCCACTTGATTCGTATGCCGAGCCATCCGGCGTAATGTCGCATCACAGCCACTTTGCAATGGCAGATGCAAATGCCGTCCCAAACGCGGATTATCCCACAGCGTGAAAAAATCCGGCGCTAAGTCCCAAGGTTCCAGCGAGGATAAGCGTAAACGCGGCAGATCAGTATCGCCAAGAATCGCTCGGACAAGATGGATTAAGCCTGCGTGATCGCCCAAGTCATACCCGTAACTGCCGAGATGAACGCCTGTTAAAACAGCCTCTTGATAACCGCTGGCATGAAGCGCACGAATCTCCGCCATGATTTCGCCAATCGAGCGACTGCGCCCTGCTCCCCGTGCGACTGTCGTCACACAAAATGTACAGGCGTTATCACATCCATCCTGCACTTTGATGAAAGCGCGGGTACGACCTGCCGCGCCGGGGTGTGCATCACGGCTGATCGGCTCATGATCGAAGGGCTGAACGCGCACACCGGTTATTTTCTCGACTAGCGTATCTTTCCCATGATTATCGACGATGTGGATGCTTTCAGCCGCAACACCTGATAATGTCCTAATTTCGTCCGGCGCGATTTGAGCATAACAGCCCGTGACGCTAATTTGTGCGGCAGTATTGGCGTGATGAAGATCGCGCACGAGACGGCGGCTGCTGCGAACCGCATCTTGTGTCACAGCACAAGTATTGACGACGAACCAATCCGCCTGTTCCGCAGCATCAACAATTTCATGCCCTTGTGCTTGCAACTGCCGCGCCATCATGTCGATCTCGCTTTGATTCAGGCGACAGCCGAGCATCCGCAAATGCACTTTCACGGTACACTCCTTATTTGGCTATCGGCTGTGCGCCATAAACGATCACATTATCAAACGCGATTGTAATATCAACGCTTGGATCCGCTTTTACGCCTACTGCCAAGCGTCCATAACGCAGACTATCATCAGTCAATGCTGCCAGCCATTGGCCTTCCATACACCCGCCTTGAATATCAATCGTACTGACGGCGTTGGGATTATCGGGAATGCAAAGGTCTACGCGCTCCCCATTGATATAAAACTGAAAACGATTGTCAAACGCCACAACCCGCAAGCGATTGACCGCGTTTAAGCCTTGACGAATCAGGTCGGAGGCGAACCATTGGCTCAAAGGTTTGGTGCTGCCGTCAATGGTACGTTCAACGCTATAATAGCCGTTGCTGCTGATGAGGAAGGCATAGAGATTATTCCGGTCACGCTGACGAAAGACCACGCCATAAGCATTATCTTCCGCCCCGGAGAGTGCTTGCGTATCGACGGTGATGTCAAAATCATCAAAATAGGGTCTCGTCGCCGAATACACGATGCGCCCGGCTTGAGCGAGATAAATTTGCATCGCACCACCGACGATTTGCGCCAGATTGCGCTCATCATACACTTCCCAATCATTAGGAAAGGTATCAAACGTGGTAGCATACAGCAGTTCACCCGGTTCGCCAGAGATGACGTAATGCCAATTCTGGACTAAACGACTGAGTTGAAAAGCCGCCGCCAACAAAATGATGAGCGTCAAAAAAATAACGAGCCGTCGCAAGATTGAAATGATCCCATATTTGGACGTAATAACGTCATTTTAACATAGGCGAATTGCAAGTGTAAGCATAAACCGTCAAAGTAGGCTTGTAGATTAAGGATTAAGGCCAGTTTCGGTGTAGAACTGGTCAAGAAGCTGCTGAAAGACAGGGTCTTGCTGCGAAATTTCAACTGCGATTTTAAGCCAATATTCAGCACTGTTTAAATCACCGACCAAGCGATAAGCGCTGCCGAGTTCAGCATAAAAGGCCGGATTATTCGGGTCTAGCGAGGTCGCCTCGATTAAGGCATTCAGGCTGCCGATAGTGTCATTCAATGTGCGTAGGTGCAGCCCCCATACATACAAAACTTGTGGGCTATCCGGTGCAAGGGTAAGCGCTTGTTCAATCCACACCGCGCCATCTTTACCTTGTCGCTCCCGTGATAAGCCAAGATAAGCCAGCGCTTCAGGGTTAGGAGTCGTCACCACCGCTGCATAATTGAAGGCTTGTTCGGCATAAAGCCAAAGTTCATAATCCGCCAGCAGCCGCCCTACCTGCATACTGATAAGAGGCTCGGCTGGATTCGTGACGAACAGACGCACCAACGCGCGCGCCACCTGCCCATAATCGTCGTTATCGACAACGACTCGAAGATGTGCTTCCGCGCTGATCGGGTCACTCGCCGCGAGCAGCAGACCAAGCTGATAATTAGCTTCTACATCTTCTGAACTAAGTTCAATCAGCGCCTCGAAAGTATCCACTGTTTCCGTCCAGCGCCCTAGTTCAAGATACGTCTGTCCAAGCTGCCGCACCAGCGCCAAATCATCTTCATTACCGGAGCGACGGGCGGCTTCCCATTGAATCGCCGCGCCGGAAAGATCATTCATCTGAAGGCGCAAATCCCCCACTTGGCGATACAAAGTGGGTGTCCAACCGGATACTGACGCAAGCGCTTCAATCTGATAAAGCGCTTGCACAAAACGCCCATCATTGATATTGGCGCTGAGGCGGCTTCGCGCAATTTCGGCAGGTGTTTCAAGCGAGGTTTTGGCGCGAGAAAAAAGAAAAATCAGCGCGAAAATCACAAGGACGAGGGCGGTAATTTGGAGAAATAAAATGAGCAGCATCCAAGACGCTGCTCGTTCATGAAAAAACTTCATAAAATTTAGCGGGTTGCGCTGTTAAGTGCCTGCGTGACGACTTTTTCAATTTCATCGGAGGTAAAGGGCTTAATCAAATAGCTGTAAACACCTTGCAATTTGCCTACCAGACGGTTGGCTGGGTCGCCATACGCTGTAATAACGATGACAACAGGCATCCGCCCAAGATTGCCCGCTTGTTCCTGACGCTCTTTGATGGCATCCATAATCTTCCAACCGGTCATATCTGGCAGGCTGATGTCGAGCAGTACCACATCAGGACTCATCTCATTAAATTTAGCAAGCGCTTTCATGCCGTGTGTTTCATGCACCGTGACCATATTCATGCGTTCAAGCGTCGCCTGAATGATTTCCGCGAGTTCGGTGGTGTCTTCGACAATCAACACAATGGGCGGGTTATTTCTTCTGATAGAAACAACTTTATCCAGCATGGGCATGGTTTGTGTTTCGCCAGATCGATGCGAAGCGTCTTGGATATCGCCATTATCTCGGCCTTCAGCGTTGATATGGGCAGTCGCCACCATGCCTGTTTCGGAAGGCGGCGCGTCTTTCTCGGTATCGCTGACGACAACGGGAAGCGTGGTCGTTTTTAGCGGGCTAACAGGCTCTACATCGTAGGCACTGGGTAAACCTTCCGCCAAATCGGTAAATTCTACAGGCGTGTACGCTGATTGTTGCATCCCAAAAGCCCCTGACTCACACTGCATTGCCAATGCGAAAATTATGCTTCATCAGGTATTATAACACACTGAATAAGGGTTTCGCTGTAAGAAAAGTTAAGAATAACAACCTTTTTATTTTTGGGTTTGAACATTGTTAGACAGGCTAAAAAATGACGATCCCAACGCTCACTTACCTAACTTCAATTGTCCTTAAACATCAGGAAGATTGTTCTTTGCTGGGGGCATATCAGGATGCCACACACGGGATAATCCTCTATATTGAAGAAATTTACAGTGCTGATGCGTGGGTGGCGCAGCATAAGGTCACGCTTAAGGGCAAATTTTTGGAGACTGTGGATGAAAATTTCGGCATGAACGAGCATATCACACCGATCACACTCCCATCGCAAGCGGTCAAACCGCAGCGCGGCTGGCATACGATGACGCTGAATTATGCGGGGCCACGTCATCGCGGAATGCGCGAGGCAGAACGGGTGATGGATGTCGTCAAACCGCTTTCTGTAGCGATCAAGATGACGCTCGCGCAGCAGCTCAAGCTCGAAGCGCCGTTGTTTATCATCGGCATGGCAGAAAGTTATGTCCTCGCGGAAATCCCCCTGAGCCGTCCCAACCTCTTCATCGTGTGCCGCCGAATACGTTTGGCAGTCGCCCTGCCGGAGACAAAACTTGATGAACGCGGACAAACGTATGATTACGACACACAAGTGATTTACAGGGCGCATTTTCATCACCGCGACACGTCCAACGAAACACTGGTAGAAGACCTGCTTGAAGAACTGCCGGGAATCACACTCAACCGCCCGATGGACTGTTTGCTTTATGCCGATCATATTTTCATCGCAGATGGCGGCGGTAGAGACTTACCCAGCCGCATCCATGTGTGGCACATACAGCTTCCCGCTGTGGAAGAAAATGGACAGCAATGACGATTATCACGCGATCAAATATTATTTCAAAGGTACGCCATTTTGTACCGCTAATAGTGACGGTGACGCTTTTTGTAATAAGTCTGCCGACACAAGCACAAACCAACTCGACATTTCGGCAGGTCTGCCCGGCAGAAGCGATTCAATTGCGTGGAGAAGATTTTCAATCTGACGGCCTCATCCTAACGACTTTCGACGGCATAAGACTGTGGGTTTACGATGTCATCCGTGATAGGCGCTATCCGCTAGAAAACACCAATACCTGTGGCCCACACTGTCATCTTTCACCCGATTTCCGCTGGATCACCTATTTAGACGCGACCAATAGTTATTCTAAAATGCGACTTGACGGCAGCGAGCGCACCCCGTTGGTCGATTATGCTTCGGAGGTAAGCTGGTGGTCAACGACGACACTGCTCATCTGGACACCCGACCACCAAGCCTATTTACAACGTGAAAACCAAGCAAGCCGCCAACCGTTGGATACACGAGGCATCGTCAACATTCAGCCGGGAGGATTATGGGGTTTATTTGTTGAGCAAAATGAAGATGTGTTCGTGCGCTCGTTGGTTAATTTAGAGACATGGGACGAAGCAGACGCAACAAGTATCGCATTGGGTGTTGATATGACGTATTTTAACGTGGCGGCATGGTCGCCAGATGGCGAGTGGCTGGCTTATATCGCGCCGAACGCAAATTCAGACAGTATAAGCAGCGAAATTTTTGCCATTCGCCCCGGTGATGCTGCGCCGAGCCAATGGACGAATCTCACAGCAAAATACGGCGCTGTACGCATTAACGGACGGGCGGTAAGCGAATTAAGCTGGTCGCCAGATGGGGCTTATATTGCTTTTTGGGTCATCCCGTTAACGGGTGAAAATCCCGAAGTCGATACAGGAAATGCCGTTATCCATATTTTGGATGTCGAAACGCGCCAAATCAGTGTTTACTGTGATCTCGGCATTACGACGCACACACCCGTCCCGCCGCGTTTGATCTGGTCGCCAGATGGGGCTTATATTGCATTCGGCGCAAACATCGACGGGAATGAGGAAGGTAACTTGCTGCTGGCCTTAAATAGGGACGATGGTATATTCACGCAACTGAGCGCGGGAATTGCGCCAGCTTTGGGCAGTCCTGATGTGGTCGCTTGGGGCTTACCGCCGCAATGATGACATGGCGTTTATGGAGGGCGCTGTTCTGGCCTTTTGTGGAACATCCGATTTATCGGCGTATTGTTCGTTCTAAACGCCGAATCGTGACTGTCAAAATGCGCGATGCCATGATTATGCCATCTATATTCCGGCGCAGTTCGCCGTTGTGGGGCTTTTTCGCAGGTGCGGCGATGGTCTTCCTTGTATGCTCCGGCGGCTGGCTGATTGTACTTCCGCTTGTGTGCTTAGCACCGCTGCTGATGGTCAGTGTCGGGACACTCTGCGGCCTGATTTGCGCGATCAAAACCAGCACTACCCTGACCAAAGAAAGACAAGATGGAAAATTCGATCTGCTCGGCCTCGCGCCTTCAGGCATCACCGGCGCGACATGGGCAGTTTGCAGCGCGATTTATCATAACAGCGCTTTTATGACGCAGTTGAGAGACTTTGCACGGGGTACTTACTTGGTACTGACCGTCGGCACATTTTTCCTATTCGGCACGATTATCCTCAACAGCGGCACCAGCGTGATTTCTAATGCCCCGATCAATTTCTCCAGTCTGTTGATCCTCGCGGCGCTCTATATTGATTTGGTTCAGTCGATCCTCGTCGGCAGCGTGATCGGTATGATTATCCCCACCTATGTGAGCGCTGAATTTGATGCGCGGGGATTATCACTTGGGGCATTTTTGGCGCTGCAATTTTTAACGTATATTGTCGTGGCGCTTATCAATTTTTTCCTGCTCAATGGTGTATTTGATTGGCAAGGGAATCTAGTCATTTCCCTCGTGCGGTTAGGTATATTTTACCTCACCCGCGAAGTGATGATTGTTTGGTTATGGGGATTTCTGGCGCGGCGGTTGGAAAGCGACCTCAAAGAATTGAATGAGGTTGCGAGAATTAGCGCGTGATTACGATTCGGCTTTGGCGAGCGTTACGTCACCCCCCGCTTGAGCATCCCCTCTATCAACGGCTTGTGATGGGACGACTAGACGCGCTGCCGTGTATCGCATGGGGGTTAGCGCTCCTCGCCGCACCCTTCATTTTGCTGCCTGCCCTGCTGCTGATCGGCACAACTTACGGGTTTATCTGGACGATGAATATCAGTCACGCCATCGTGCGAGAAAAATCCAGCGGCAATTACGATCTGGTGAATCTGACCCCATGCGGCGAGTTTGGGCAAAACTGGATCATGAGTACAGCCTGTGTTCATCGCAACCAAGCCTATACGCGCATCAACAGTTTCGGGCTGTGGGTGCTGCGGATTGGAGTCCCGCTGAGTTTCATCATTCCGAGTGTTGGCGGAAATTCTCCCTATGGTTATCGCAGTGTCATCTTTATGCCATTGATCGGGGCGACTGTTATTGTCGTGATGCTAGTCGATCACTATCAGTCGATTGCGGCGGGGCTTCTCGCTGGATTGCTCGCACCCACCATCAGCGATGACCGTTCTAACGTCCGCCTGACAGCAGTCGGATTATTTGGTGGGGTGCAAATTGGCATGTATGCCGTCACAGGAATTGTTACCTTTGCCCTGTCGCCGACATTTTATGATGCGCTGGACAAGAATGATGTACTGGTCGGCGCGATCATCCTCAGTTTTCTAGTCATTCTATTATGTAGCCTGCGCGAAGTCATGTTGATTATCTTATGGCGGCAGGTCATTGCGCGGCTTAACAGCACTCAGGATGAAGCACACGAACAAATAAACCCTACTGCCTATCCAAATGAGACTGTCGTGCTGGACTCTCCGACTCGCCCATTGATATAATAAGGATTGTCCGACTTTGTGGAGTATTGTTACCGTGACTGATTTAATCGACCTCAATGCCATTCCCATCGCCGATCCCAAAGGCTGGGAACCCGACCCACAGCATCCCCGCCGCCGTCCGCCCTGGATTAAAGTGAAAGCACCGAGCGGCGCAGAATATGAAAAAGTCCATGAATTGATGCGGAGCAAAACGCTTCATACCGTCTGCGAAGAAGCCCAATGTCCCAATATCGGCGAATGTTGGGGACGCGGCACAGCGACATTTCTAATGATGGGCGATACCTGTACCCGTTCCTGCGGCTTCTGTGATATTAAAACAGGTCGTCCGAGTCCGTTGGATTGGGCAGAACCGAACCGAATCGCGGAAAGTGTGCGGGCAATGGGCTTGCGCCATGTCGTCATCACCAGCGTCAACCGCGATGAACGCGCCGACGGCGGCGCACCGATCTTTGCGATGGTGATTAAACGCATCCGCCAATTGCAGCCGGGATGCAGCATCGAAGTGTTGATTCCCGACTTTAAAGGTAATGAAGCCGCGCTCAAAATTGTGATGGATGCCCAGCCGGAAATTCTGAATCACAATGTCGAAACTGTGCCGCGCCTGTTCAAAAAAGTGCAGCCGCAGGACAATTACGACTGGGCGATGAAGACGCTCGCAAATGCTAAGAAGATGGATCCGCTGGTGCTGACGAAAAGCGGCATTATGGTCGGCTTGGGCGAAACATTTGATGAAGTCACCCAAGTGATGCAAGATTTAGCAGATCGCGGCGTGGATATTTTGACCATCGGGCAGTATCTCCAGCCGAGCAAAAGCCACCTCGCGGTAGAGCGTTTTTATCTGCCGGAAGAATTTGACCGCTTTATCGAAATCGGCAAGGCGATGGGCTTTAAATGGGTGGAAAGCGGCCCGCTAGTTCGCAGCAGCTACCGTGCAGATCGTCAGGTGCGCGAACTCTCGAAACTCAATTTCATCCATGTCCGCACAGAAGCCGAAGTAAGATAGGTAAAAATGGGCGCTCTAAGAGCGCCTTTTTTCTTATGAGCAATAAACCAAAACATAAATCATCAAATAATAAAGAGCATACTTTTGAGTTTGTATCACCATTTCCGCTGGAAACTTGCATAGGTCTTCTTGATAAATTTGATAGATGGAATGATTTTACTAAAACAGGCGTGGAAACGATGAAAGTGGACGCACTTTATTGGCGTTACACGATCTCTAGACTGCATCTTATCGCCCTTGATTATAGAGACTTCAGAGCAAACGATGCGCTGCTTTTGATGATTAGAGCCGAAGGTTTGCTCAAACCAATAAATGCAGATCAAACCCTAATCACGGGAAAAATCTTTCTCGATGAGGATGCTTTCAAACTATTCCGATACATATTTTGGCTTATCGCCTTATGTTGGATGGTAATTACGTTCAAAGATATATTTGTGATATTAGTGTTCTTATGTATGGGGATTTTTGCCTGTTTACTTTCCAACGTGTTTATCTCATTTAATCACTATCGTATTGCAGAAAGTTATATCCCTCGTTTGGAGCAAGGCATCAAAGCATTGCTTGGATAAAGTCGTTATAAATTTTAGGCCTTTGCTATTTCCCAAATGCGCCACCCGGATATTCCGACCATCATCATCCACAGCGGCAGCAGCGCGATTACACCCGCATTACCCGCCCACAGCGCGAAGATGATCGCCGCGAACAGCATCATGCCCATCGTCGCTTGAACGCGCAGAGTCGTCAGCCGATAAGTCGGAATGTCACAAGGCGCATAAACTTTCGTGTTAAATATCACCCACGCGATGCCGAGTGATGCGACCAGTACCACAGGCCACCATGTAAATTCTGCGTAGGGCTTACTAGCCTGATTGACGATGATAAACACAAACATGCCAATCAATGCCAGCGCCGCAAAAACGCCCATTTTTCGATTTGGAGTCGGTAAAACCACATCTAACACATATGCAGCAGCAGCTACGATGCCAAACACCCACCAACCGCTGATAATAGCTAATCCTGTAAAAATCAAACTTGCGATTCCATCCCCAATTTTGGCAGGCGGCCCTACCGTGCGATTCACTATCCGCGCCAATACAATCATCGCCCCCAAAGGCCAAATGCTCGGCGGAGCAGCGAATAAGGACGCTGCAAATGCCAAAAACGCCCCCAAAAACGCCGCGAGTTCATGATCGGGATCAAATTCCCGCGCCAGCGCCCATGCCAAAAATGTGGATGCGCCCGTAAAAAATCCAGCACGAATGGCTTCATTGAAAGTCTCGCCAGCAAGCAAACTCAATATTCCGGCGATGATGCCTGCCACAGGTGTAATGACCATTATTGCGAGATTAGTCGGGTAGCGTGGGTCGAGGGTGCGCCCGGTTGAAGTGAATTCGTACATGCTTTGCTGCGCTTTATCCATCATGGTGTGCATTGCCTAAGTTTTTATAATTTTGGTGCAGGCAATTAGAACGCAAAAGGATGAGTATTAGCAAAGTATGGGATATAGGCAAAATAAAAACGGAGCGCATTGCGCTACCCCGTTTTTGATTTCAAACAGATTTGTGAAGGAAATTGGAAAAGATTCATCCACAGAGACACGGAGTACACAGAGGCTTAAGTTCAAATTCTTGGTGTTCTTGGTGGTTTAAAGATTTCCAATTATTTACCGGATAGTATTTATAGCGCCTAACTCTCGATGACTTTATCGTCGATCAACTGCTGCTGCACTTTTTGTCCACGCGGGTTAAAGGCAAAGTGCTGCCCGTGAATCTCGAATTCCATATCCTGCATGGCGCGTCCGGCACGGTTCTTTTCTACCGTCCAGACAACCCAATTACGATACTGCTTGGCGTTATAGGGGTTAAAGGCCACATGATCTTTCGCCATGATCTGATATTTGTTATTCATGATGATGGCGATGTCGGATTCATAATCCAAAGCGCTGCTGCCGCGCAAATGGAACAAATGGATGCGCTTACTCTTAAGCCCTTCACGATCCGCCGCCACAATCGACATGACCGGCACATCCAACGAAAGCGCGATGTCTTTCAGCCCTTCCACGATGATGGTCACTTTGTCATTCTCATCACGCGGACGTTCCGGGTGAACGGCGATTTTTTGCAGATAGTCGATGAAAACCGTCACATTGCCGCCTGTCGCCTCACATAAACGCGAGGTCATTTCTTTGATCGCCCGTAGATTGGTTACGGCGGGGCTGGCCTTGAGCAAAATCAAGCGGTCAGAATAACGCACCATGCGCTGTAACGCAGGCGCAGTCTTAGGATTATCCCTCAAAATCGCTTGCAGTGAACCCGATCCGCCATCGCGCCCCATAAATTCTTTGGCACGTTGGGCGATGATGATCTGATGCAAATCGCGCAGTTTAATCCCGCGGCTGAGGTCAATTTCGGGCGGATTCAGGCTTTCCATGCACAATAGACGGTGCATCAGATGCGTTTCGGTATGCTCATAGGAGACATAAAAGGCATATTGGTCGGGACGCGCTGCGATGTTACGGGCGATTTGCAGTGTCGCAATCGTCTTGCCAATGCCTTGAGCGCCGCCGAGCAGCACCAGTTCGGTTTTCCGCAAGCCGCCGCCAATATAGCCATCAAGCGGGTCGAAGCCAGTTGGCATCGGGACGTAATCATCTAAATCGCCACGCATGACTTTTTCATTGGCATCGTTGATGACTTGGGTGAGCGTGCGCGGTAGATGGGCATTACCGCTCGTATTGCCGGCGGCACGTGGCGGCTGTACGGGTGAATTTTGCCGTAAAGATGCAGGGCGCTGCGGGGGAGATGGGGGTGCGTCGGACTGCATCAAATCGGATAAATCCGGCAGCTCAATCGGCCCGGGATTTGCATTCGCTTTAGAAAACGGATCGGGGTCGTTGAATTCGTCGGTAAAGCGTCGGGTAGACATAAATGATGACCTTAAACAACTGATGACAACTTAAGCTAATCATACTCAACTATCGTTCAAGTATACAACCGAAAAAGATGTTGGGATAAGCAAACCAAAAAGCAACACCCTTAAGATTTTATTTTTTACTAAGGATTTCTCAAGTATCCGCTTATGCCCCACTAATCTACAAACTTATCTTAATTATGATAGAATGAGGAAATTAAAGGGACTTTTAAAATTGCTTGTAAAAGTATAGCATATTTGGTGTATGTTATATTCAGCCATAGCTAGTTTTTAATATTTTCCCTACTAAGCATATCATGACTATGCCTTTCGTCCATAGAAGTTCGTTAAGAGGAGGATGTGTTACATCCGGCAGCGATCTGCTATCAGGTGTACAGTACGTTTGATCTGTCATAACAGTGTGTGATGCGTTCAGCTACTCTGAACCTGTAACCCACACTTACCCGCCACGGACACGCCGGAAGCGGGTCTTATCGTATCTTTTCAACTTGAAAGTTGGCAGGCAGGTATAACGTGATACAAGAACTCATAAATCGGGCCGACCAGCGCGGCTACCTCACCTTCGACGATGTACTAGAAGTGCTAGAAGAAGATGGTGACGACGTAAGCACCATAGACTCTCTACTCTATGAACTCGATGAACTTGGTATCGAAATGCGACAAGAAAACGAAGGTTCAGGGCAGGTAAGCGTCGGAGAAGAAACCGACATTGACTTCGAGCCGGAAGAAGTGCTCCAAGACCCCGGTATAGGGGATATCAATGCCGTTTCTGCTGATGACCCGGTGGGGCTTTACTTCCGCCAAATGGCGCAAGAACCCTTGCTAACTGCACGAGAAGAAATTGACTTGGCGAAACGTATCGAAATTGGTAAACGTGCCAATGAAAGAATAGATCGCCCTGGCACCCGTGAGAACTACAGTCAATCTTGGATTACCCACATGGAACGCCTCATTTGGGAAGGCCAATCGGCACGGGAGCATCTCGGACGCGCCAACACCCGCTTAGTCGTGAGCATCGCCAAACGCTACATGGGCCAAGGCCTCCCCTTCCCCGATCTGATTCAAGAAGGGAATGTCGGGTTAATGCGTGCAGTCGATAAATACGACTATAAACGCGGAAACCGCTTTAGCACCTATGCAACATGGTGGATTCGTCAGGCGATCACACGCGCTCTGGCGCAGAAAACCCGCACCATCCGCATCCCGCTCCACATGACTGAACGCATCCGCCAGATGTATCGGACGGCGCAATCGCTTGAGCAAAATCTCGGACGGCGGCCTACACCAGAAGAAATTGCCTTTGAGATGGATTTACCCGCCGATGCCATCCGCGGCATGATGGATGCCAGCCAACACGCTATCGCCTTGGAACGTCCTGTGGGCGATGATGGTGACAGCGAATTTGGCGATTTTATCGAAGATCAAGATTCACCCTCCCCTGTAGAAGCAGCAACCCAACACCTCCTTGAAGAAACAATTGAAGAAGTTCTCAGTGAGCTTACCCCTCGTCAAAGCCATATTTTACGTTTACGCTTTGGTTTAGGCGGCGGCGAACCCCATACATTAGAAGAAATTGCGAATAAGTTCGGCCTCAGCCGTGAGCGCATCCGGCAGTTAGAAAAAGAAGCGCTGCGCCGTCTGCGGCATCCACGCCTCGCCCATAATCTTCGGGATTACTTGGGTTAATTCTTAAAAGTTATTTTGTGTTATAGACTAAAAGCTGGGTGAATACTCAGCTTTTTGTTTTGTTATTTTCGATGGCGGAGGTCTGCTTGAGGGATAAATCAGTACGCGCAGCACTCATCGTGAGCCTGATTACGGGCATTCTCTTTGCCGTATTATGTGCAGTTGTCATCGTCAATAATCCCCAACGGGCGCTGGCATTCGCACATATCGGCACACGCTTTTCTGAGCATGACCCTAATGGCCCACCGGGTTATGATGGGCAGTTTGTTTACTATATTGCGCGTGATGGCGCGGCAGCCATCCCCTTTATCGATGGCCCATCACTGCGTTATCAACGCATCCTCTTTCCGTTACTGGGTAGAGCGGTTTCACTCGGTAATGCGGAAGTCACCCCCTGGGCATTAGTCATACTCAACGTCGTGATACTCAGTATCGGGGCAGGTTTATTGGCCTATCTGCTTGGCGATTTTGGCGCATGGCCTTATTTCGCGCTTGTTTACAGCTTTTGGCTAGGTAATATCTTTGCGATTCGTTTTGATCTCACTGAACCGATGTGTTTTGCTTTAGCTTTAGGGGCAATCATTGCTTATCGCCAAGAACGTTATCGTTGGACGATTTTTTTGCTCATGCTCTCCACGTTAACGAAAGAACTGGGATTGGTTATCGCAGCTGGACTGGCGCTCCATGCAGCCTTTGAGCGAGGAAAATGGCGCTGGTCAAGTTTAATTTTTGGTGGGCCGCTGCTTTTATTTTTAACGTGGTGGGGCATCATGCGTTTGTGGTTTGGGAGGCTGCCGTTAGGTTATCCCGCCGCGAAATTACACCGTATCCCCTTTCAAGGGTTATTTTCTGATCGTGTCGACACACCCATCAATTTTATTCTGCTGAGCGTCTTGCTGGCGATTCCGACAACGGTGTTATTGATCGCTGCTTTATCTACAATCTGGCGAAAATGGCGAAAAAAACCGCGTCAATTCCCCGTTAGCGCCGCGCTTGTATTACCCGCAGCAGGATTCGTGATGACGATGCCAGATGTGAGTTGGGAAGACCCAGTAGCGGCTTATCGCATTGCGCTGCCAATTGTCGTCGCTGGATTGCTATTTCTTGGAGAATGTTATCCGCGCCGCTTAAAACTGCTCGCCGCGTTATGGCTGCCCGCCGCAGTCATCCCATTGATGATTCCCGATCTGTGGATATAACTATAGGACTTTCGCTCACGCATTTACCCCACCCCTAAATCCCCTCCCCATTGCATGGAGAGGGGACTTCAAGATGCGTTTTTCTCCCCCTCTCCAATACTTGGAGAGGGGGCCGGGGGGTGAGGTAAGCGAAAGTCCTGAACTATTGTCCCTTCTGTAACTAAGAATGTCCTATGGCATCTGAAGGGGAATGGCGCTTGAACGATCATTCGTCGCTCTATACAATTTCGCTCAAACAAAGTCCCTTTTAGTTCTTTATAAGGAACATCAACATGGCACAGCCCCAAGCAAAACCACGCTTCGCATTTTTTAACGATAAGATTGTCCCGATTGATGAAGCTAAAGTCAGTGTGATGACGCATGGCCTGAATTACGGTACAGGCGTTTTCGGCGGACTGCGCGGCTACTGGAATACTGAAGAAAATCAATTGTTCGTGTTCCGCCCACTGGATCACTTTAAGCGCTTCTTGCAATCCGCCTCGCTGATGCGAATCAATCTGGATTACACGCCGCAAGGCTTAACCGATATTTTGATGGCGCTTTTGCAGGCGGAAGAGTTACATGAAAATTGCTACATTCGCCCCCTCGCGTATAAATCGCAGGAAGGCATTGGGGTACGACTGCATGATGTTGATAATGGCTTTACGATTTGGGCAATCCCTTTTGGACGCTATGTCGATAATGAAGAAGGCTTGCATGTCGGTTTTTCCGCGTGGAAGCGTGTGGATGATAATGCGATCCCGGCGCGGGGCAAGGTTAGCGGCTCTTATGCCAATTCCGCGCTCATCAAAAGCGATGCTATCCTCGCAGGTTATGACGAAGCATTGGTCTTAAACGAGTCCGGGCATGTCTCCGAAGCGAGCGCCGCTAACATCTTCATGATCCGCAACAACGTTGTGATTACGCCGCCTGTTTATGCGGATGTTTTGGAAGGAATCACCCGCCGTACCATTATCCAACTGGTGCGTGATGAACTCGGTCTTGAAGTGGTAGAACGGGATATTGATCGCACCGAAATGTATATCGCGGATGAGGCTTTCCTATGTGGCACCGGTGTTCAAGTGGCCTCGATCACCAAAATCGAACATCGCTTAATTGGCAGCGGCACAATGGGCGAGATCACGCAGCAAATCCGCGACCTGTACTTTGATGTGGTCTCCGGCAAAGTGGCGAAATATCGCAGTTGGCTCTCACCTGTTTATCAACCGGAAGCTGTGCGCTAAAAGTCGTTTAATTCTTTAACCACCAAGTCGCCAAGAAAGCCAAGAAGATTTTTAAGTCATTCCCTTGGTGGCCTCCGTGACTTGGTGGTTCCAATTTTCGCATTACTTTCGTGGAAGCTCTGGCGTAATTTCTCTTCTTTTTAGCGTGGATACACCGCCAGCACCGCTGGCACTGAATCCAACGAAAATAGTGCATAGGCCGCAGGCACAATCGCCATCATCGTCGAACCACCGCCATCCAGATTAAAGGCGTTCATAAGCCCCATATCGCTGTTGGCGAGAAATGTACTCAGTTCCAAAAGTGTGAGTCCGAGCAGTGGTGTCGCCATTAAGAGGATACGCCCTTGCGCGTCTTGCCCAATCGCTGTGCGCCGCGTAATACGGTCAGGTGCATTGCTCGTATACGATTGCAATCCATCCGCCATCAGCATCGGGAAGGCTTGAACGGCTTGTTCAAAGGCTTCTCCGGCATAAGGCACAGCACTGTTGGAGCGAATGGTGGGAACACCCCCCTGCACAGCAAACGTCCCCCCGCGATTTTGATAGGCTTGCCCATAAACGATACCATCCGCGATTAGCAGTCCTTGGATCTCATGATTTGCCGCGAAAAAATTAGCGTTGACGAAAGCCATTGCGCTCGGAATTTCAGCCTGCCATTGACTCAAATTTAGCGGCTGACCGGGGCGATAATGAACGCGAAAAGCATAAAGCGCGGGATCAATCCGCAGCACAACGATCTGGCTAAACAACCCACCATCAGGAACATAAATACGCCGTTCCAAACCAGCGGCGAGGACTTCCCATTCTGAACCGACAACGACAGTGGGTATCGCTTCCGGGATAACGGGCGTTGTGGGCAGAGGTGCGGTGGGTGTGGGTACAACAGAATTAAGATTACAGGAGGTAAGCAAAATTACCAAAAAAGCAGCCACTATGTTCCAACGAATCGGTTTTACCACGTCGTCGATTTATCCTCAAATTTTCTAGCTGAACCTTGATTTACAATAAATTTCTATGCTATACTGTTTTTTAAGGAAAACAAGACTTCCGGGCAATTAGCTCAGCTGGTCAGAGCGCACGGTTCACATCCGTGAGGTCGGGGGTTCGAGCCCCTCATTGCCCACAATCTAAAAACGCTTGCTTAAAACGCAAGCGTTTTTGTTTTCCGGTAAAGCTGTTGACCCGGAAAGGTTGCGATTTTTTATTTCTTACCTATATTGTAAGAAAGTCTGAAGCGTGGTAGGGTATATTCAGTTACAGTTTTGAAGCGGATACACATCACATGGCAGATCATGAATTAAAACCACACTGGCAAGATTGGACTCTGTTCGGTCTACGTTGGGTATTCTTATTCGGTATTTCCCTCATTTTATACACAGCACGTTCCCAAAGTACCCAAACCTTTTCCCAGCTTGATTTAGCGATTGCTTTTGGGGTTGGCGCGGTACTCAATCTTCTGCTAGGTGCGGCCATCGTTTTTCCCTCCTTCCACACTATGCTGCCATTCATCATCTTAGTTGAGGATTGGGTACTAACGGGTATCTATATTTACATTACGCAGAATGATGCACTCGCGGCAGGCGATCAAATGCTGCTAGTAGGCATTATGAGTGTGTTGATTGTATCGGCCATGCTGCGTTTAGGGCCAATATGGGGCGCGTTTCATACATTAGGCGTTATTGTAGCGGCGGCTGGCGTGATGATCTATCTTGTCGGTGCCGATCAAATGCAAACGCTGGTCGAGCCGTATACGATTCCAGCCTTGCTCGTTACGCTGCTCACGCTCATGGCGGGTGTTTGGGTGTATGTGGAATATGAAAAAACCTCCGGTCATCGAGATGCACTGAGTAACTTAGCCCGTCTGCGTGAGGAGCAGATCAGCGAAATGCGGGAACGCGCCGACGCACTTTCTAAGATGACGGATAGGCTGAATTCCACCTCAAACATCAAAAAAATTCTGGATGCCTCGCTTGATCTTGGCGACTGGAGCTTGCGCCGAAAAGGGGAAAAACGGGCAGCACGAGTCATTAGTTTAGCCTTTTTAGTACGCGCCTCCGATGAGTCACTGTATATGGTGAATTCTCGCGGCCTTCCTTATACCGACGATAATCGTGTGATTGCGGGTAAAGGTGGCATCGTTGGCAAAGCCTTAGACGAATGTGTAACGATCATCGGCAAAGATGCGTCCAAAGACCCCGAACTCAGCACCATTAATGCGTTTTTCGGCATTCGGTCTGTACTGTGCATCCCACTACGCGCCAAATTCGATAACTTCGGTGTGCTGCTTTATGGCAGTGACCGTCCTAATGCCTTTAACGAAGACCATATCGACACGCTCAATATGATCGGCATTCAAACTGCTGTCGCGCTGCAAAATGCTTATCTTTACAACACCCTCATCGAAGAAAAAGAGCGCATCATTCAGCTAGAAGAGGCAGGGCGTAAGGCGCTGGTACGTGATTTGCATGATATTCCGGCGCAGACCATCGCGGCAGTCAAGATGCGAATCAACATTATCCAACGGCTGATGGAGCGCGATCCTGCACAAGTGCCGAAGGAACTTAAAGAAGTGGAGGAGATGGCACAGCGGGCTAACGAGGAAATCCGCCATATTCTCTCCAGCCTGAACCCGTTAGCGCTGGAAAGCCAGGGGTTAAAGGCCGCGCTGGATCAATTCGCAGAGCGAGTCCGCAAGCCACCGCTTAACCAAAAAATCAACATGCGCGTGAATTCTGAGGCCGAGACGTATCTGGATAAGACCAAACAAGGCGCGGTCTACTATCTGATTGAGGAAGCCGTAGGCAATGCGTGTAAATATGCCGAAGCACAGCTTATCAATGTGGCTGTCGGGCGTAAGGGCAATGTGATGGTGATCCAGATTGAGGATAACGGTAAAGGCTTTGATGTTAACGCCCGTAATAACGATGGACGAGATCACTTCGGGATGCACAATATGCGTCAGCGAGCAGAAACCCTCGACGGTACGCTGGACATGCGAACCGCGCCGGGGCAAGGTACAACGATTGTCGTGCGCTTTCCCATCGAGACGGGTCGCAAAGTCGATGATGAATCCTTACTGTCACAAATCCCAGATTCGAAGCTGGCGCTAAAGGCCAAAGCCAATTTTGAGCAGATGGTCGGGAAACACTAAATACCCAAACATGACTCACTCTAACCTAGCGGCACTACGCGGAGAACCGAGCTATGTCTGGCGGGCGGGCCAAGAGCGTCGTTTACAGATGATCGCCCAATGGACGACCTTAAATGATGCCATGATTTTGGTAGATGGATGCGGTGTTGGCACGTATGCTTCTCAGTTTCGGCGGCGCTACAGCTCAACTGTTGAAGCCTTCGATATTGAGGCTGATCGTGTCATTATGGCCCAAGAGGATACCCCTCATGCCGTAGTTGCCGCCGCTGAACAAATTCCGTATCCAATTAATTTTTTCGATGTGGTGCTGTCTCACGAGGTTTTGGAGCATGTATTGGATGATCGCCTCGCCGTACAAGAGATGGTGCGCGTCCTCAAGCCCGGCGGGCGCGTCGTGATTTTTGTGCCGAATCGGTGGTATCCTTTTGAAACACACGGTCATTACTGGCGCGGTGACTATCATTTTGGCAACACACCGCTCATCAATTATCTACCGAATGGCTTACGTAACACACTTGCGCCGCATGTCCGTGCTTATAGCAAGCGTGGCTTACAAAAATTGTTCGTGGGGCAGCCTATTAAGATTATCACGCACCGACGTATCTACGGCGGCTATGACAATATTATCGCGCGGTTGGGGTCAGCCGGACGCTTGATCCGCAATTTACTTTATCAGTTTGAAGGCACACCGCTTGATACTTATGGACTTTCGCATTTACTGGTGGTGGAAAAAACAGAGCTTTCGTAAGTTATAACGCTAAATTTCGTCTGAATTAGAAGTCACGGAGTTCAAAGTTGTTAGTCGTTAGTTTACGCACACAAAGAGCTAAGGTTCTGACCTTTTCTAACAACTAAACACTAAAAACTGTTCCTATATCCTTAAAATTCTTTAACCTTTAACTGCATAAGTTCTATAAATAAATACGAGGAGCGACCTATGGCGAACACGTTAATTGATTCACTCAACCATGATCTCGCCAATGAACTGCAAGCGATCATCATGTATACCGTCTATTCGGCACAGGTGAAAGGGCCTTACCGCCCGCAGCTTGTTCAATTTATGCAGGGCGAAATCCCGGATGAATTAAGTCACGCCCAGTACCTCGCCGATAAAATTGTCTCGTTGGGCGGCGTACCCACCACGACAGCGGCTCCCGTCCCCCCGGCTGAGGATGCCCGCGAGATGCTGCAAAATATCCTCAAAGCCGAAAATGAAGCCGTCGAAAGCTACAGCATCCGTGCGGAGCAGGCAAAAGCATTGGGGCATATCGGCTTGGCGGTACAATTGGAAGATATGGTGCGCGACGAAACCACGCATTATGAAGAAACGAAGAAACTGCTGGACGAATGGCCTATTTAGGTTAGGTTAAATTAATCGATCTTTGTAGGGGCGCACAATATATTGCGCTCCTAGTCGCTATTTCAGACTTTGGCTTCGCCGTCCACCCACACCGGCAAATGCCCCAGCGCTACGATGTTATGCCATGTAGCACGATCTCCTTCGGTAAAAATCGCTGCCTCGACCACAACCTTCGCCCTGGCTTTATCCATAATCAAGCGGATGCCTTGTAGGGTGCTTCCGGTTGAGATGACATCATCGAGGATGGCAACTGCTTTACCCGCGACGATTTCACGATCTTTCTCATCCAGATAGAGGGTCTGCGGTGCGCCTGTGGTGATGCTTAAGGTCTCGGATTGCAGCGCATCACCCATATAAGGCTTATAAGATTTCCGCAGCACGATATAGGGGATACCCATTTCTACACTAAGCACATGCGCCAAGGGGATACTCTTGGCTTCCGCCGTAACCAGCACTTCCGGCTTAATATCTGCCAATTTGAGTGCTAATGCTTTACTCGCGGCTTGCACCAGTTCGGTATCGCCCAAAATATTGAGGATAGCGATTTTTACACCTGGCTTGATCTCGAACAAGCGCAAATCGCGCACAACATCCGCGATAGTGACCTGATACGTTTCATACTGACTCATGCCTGCTTATATCCCATCATGAAAGATTAGTTTCTCATCACACAAATACACCACATCACCGACGTTCAGTACATGTGGCTGACTCAATAACGTCCCACCGACCATTGTGCCGTTGGTACTGCCGAGATCTTCCAGCAACAAATTCTCCCCACTGCGTTTGATTTGGCAGTGAAAGCGCGAGACTCCCCCCGCCCCAATCACGATTTCATTATGGGTAGAGCGTCCGATGCGAATCAGATTGCCTTCCAATGGATAAGTTTTGTCTTTCCAAGTGATGTGCGTCGGTGCAACACCATCGCGCTTTTCAATTTTAATGTCGTCGCGTTGAAGATGGGTTTCAGGGATATTGGTTTGGGTTTTATGCTCACGATTTGGCTGGCGTTCTTGTTCGCGCACACGCAGCATGACCGTATCTTCGTGGCGACTGGTCATGGTATAAAAAGCTTGGGTCGCCATCGTTTTACGGCTGTAACCCGTATAACTAGACTCGCCTTTTTCAATTTCGACAGCCTGCTGGATAAGCGCCTTACGCTCTTCGGTCAGAGGGTCGCTGTCGGCGGCTTCTGCGAGAATAATATCCGCCACCTCGCGCAACATTTGGGCGGCAGTGTTATATTGGCCTCTATCTGCTTCTTTAACAGCTTGGCGGCGGGCCTGCGCTGCTTTGAGCAAGAGCATCGATTGGCGCACTTCAGGATTCGGCAGCGCTTTAATTTCGCCTGCGGCCACATTCACATGCACAGGCATTTCCCAAGTCCGATGAATGGCCCCTTTATCCGTCAATTCATCATATTCAAAGCGCAGGGTCGCAATTTGATAAGGACCGGGTGTGCGGATTCCGATGGTTGAAAGTTCGAGCAGAAGCCCTTTAACCTCATCCCCAAAGACATCGCCTAAGCGGAACGAAATGCGTTTTCCATCAGTCTGCATCGGATAGGCGTTAAGCTGGCTGACCATCGTCACATAATCGGTCAACTCAATCGTAATGACGAGGTTTTGCCCGATAACGTTCAGCAGCCCTTGTAATTCCTCTTGGAAGATCAACGGCGTAACTTCAGGGCTTTCGATAAAGTAAAATGCGCCGCCACCTGCATTCGCCATCGCCATCAGCAAATCTTCGTTAAAGTCGCTCCCTAACCCCATCGTTGTGGTGCTGACGCGCTCACCAAATTTTTGCTGAACCATAGCTACAATTTGTTCGGGACTGGTAACACCGCGATTCGCCAAGCCATCGCTCATCAGAATAACGCGGTTCAGATAGGCATCATCGAGATTTTGGGTGACGAGTTTTACCCCTTCCAGCCAACCGCTGCTGAGGTTGGTTGTGCCGCTGGCTTTAATCGTGCCAATGCGCTGGCTAATCACGTCCTTACGCTGTACTTTTTCTGGCATAAGCAGCGTTTCTACGCTGTCGTTATAAAGCACAATCGAGAACGTATCGCGCACACTCAGATTTTGGACGAGGAATTGTGCGGCCTGCCGCGTGTAATCAATTTTATCGCCCGCCATTGACCCACTGCGATCAATCACCAGACTTAAATTTAACGGACGGCGGCGGCGATCATCAGGCGCAGCGCCGGACGTAAGATGGGCCATCAAATGTAACTTTTGAGGACGATCCACCGTTAAGGCATCATAATCTAAATAGAAATCAGCCTGCATAGCTCGCTTCCGGCACTCTGTAAACGACTTAAGGCTATTGTAGCATAATTTGGGCTAAACGCGCCGAAGGATTGGTTTGAAACGGTCTAAACACCCTACTTGATGCTTGGGCTGGAAATTTGCCCGTCCACCAGCGTCAGTACACGATCTGTTTGTGCGGCAAGATCAACATCGTGCGTAACAATGACGACGGTGGTTCCGTTTTCACGGATTTGCCGGAGCGCGTCCATCACAATCGCCCCCGATTCGGTATCAAGGTTGCCAGTGGGTTCGTCCGCCAACAAAAGTGGCGGTTGATTCGCCAGCGCTCGTGCAATCGCCACGCGCTGCTGCTGACCACCTGAGAGTTCTGACGGGCGATGCCGCAGACGATCACCAAGACCCAGCATTATCAGCAGTTCTTTGGCGCGTTTTTCCGGCTTAAAATTGCGCCTGCGGGCAAATTGAATGGGCAGCGCGACATTCTCTATCGCGGTCAGAGTCGGGATCAGGTTAAAGAATTGGAAGATGAAGCCAATTTTTTCGTTACGAATCTCGGTCAGTTGATTTTCGCTCATACGGGCGATGTTCACGCCATCAATTTCGACACTGCCGTGCGTGGGCTTATCCAAGCCACCGATGATGCCAAGCAGCGTACTTTTGCCGCTACCGGATGGCCCAACAATGCCCACCATCTCGCCAGCATAAATATCCATATCCACACCACGCAGCGCATGGATGGTCACTTTGCCCAGAGAAAGGTCTTTCGTGACTTCCCGTACGCGAATCACAGCATCAGGCATACAGTCATTCCCTCATCAAAAACAGTTTAAATGATAAAGGCGCAACCTACTGCGCCCTATAAAATCTACCTTTATCCAAAAAGATTACGCAAAGCAAGCGGTCAGGGTTTCACGCTGTCTACAATATGCTTAATCGCAAAGTGCACGACTTCAATTGGTTGCTCGGCGGGAATTTCATACAGGAGCCGTTTCTGGCGATAATACGGAATAAGCACTTGAGTTTCCGCCATAAAGGTATCTATGCGCTTGAGGATAGCATCCGCGCTGGCATCATCGGGACGGCGCAGTAATTTTTCGCCAGTAGCCGATAAGGTTGCATCTAAGCGCGGTGGAAATGTCTTTTTGTCATCAAGATCGACAAACTGCGCTTCCACACCTTCGTTGTTGTAATAAATATTATATTCGCCCTTCGCGCCTACCCGCCCAAAAGTGCGTTTAAAGGCCATATAAGGGTCAAGTTGCAGCAAAATGACGGCATTTAATTTTTTACCCTGTTCCGAAAGGTGGTTTTCCAACCATTCGGCTTGCGGGATTGTGCGCGGATAGCCGTCCAGAATCGCGCCATTGGCGGCATCCGGCTGCGCTAGGCGGTCTTTAACGACTTCGTTGGTCTGCTGATCGGAAATTAAGCGCCCCGCCGCCATTGTTTCTTGAATGCTACGGGCGAGATCATCGGTACGGTTTCGCATGGCGCGGAAGAGATCGCCAGTGGAAACATGCGGGATATTCGTTTCATTTTGCAAAAAAGCGGCTTGTGTTCCCTTGCCAGAACCCTGCACACCCATTAATAAAATATATAATGATAATGACATCGAACTATATTCTCCATCGATAGAAAAGACAAATTCGAGGCCGGAAAAATGACCGACCTCGAACAATTTGGACACTACAAACGTTAGGTTTTAGCGCATAAAGCCTTCATAATTACGCATGACAAGCTGTGCTTCGAGCTGGCGCAGCGTATCAATCACGACACCGACCACGATAATCACACCTGCGCCGGTCAACACCTGTGCGGCGTTAATAGAACCAGCAACCGCTTCACCAGGGAAGATGATGGAGTTCAGTAAATCGACCAAACCCGGCAGAATGGCGATGAGGCCGAGGAACAATGCACCCACCAGCGTAATACGCCGGGTGACGCGCACAATATAATCCTGTGTGCGCTTGCCGGGACGGATGCCGGGTATAAACCCGCCGTTGCGCTGGAGTGTTTCTGCAAGATTCTGATTCCCAACCATGACTTCCGAATAGAAGAAGGTAAAGCCAACCGTCAGTAAGAAGAACGTCAGCCAATAGGCCAACCCCTGCTGATTACCAAAGGTATTGGTGATTGAACGCCCTACCGGGCCATCCGGGAAGAAACTGACGATGATTGTCGGGAACGTAATGATCGATTGCGAGAAGATGAGCGGGATCATCCCTACCGGATTCACACGCAGCGGGATATGCGTACTCGCCCCCCCATACTGCTTGCGTCCGCGCACCCGTTTTCCGTATTGCACGGGTATTCGCCGGATACCCTCTTGGATATAAATCACGGCGATAATGGACAGCATCGTCAACACGACGAACAACCCAATATCGAAGATAGGCCGCAGCGAACTCGCAATCATGTTGAACAGATTGGTAGGCGCACTAGAGACGATACCGGAGAAGATGATGATCGAGATACCGTTGCCGATGCCTTGTTCAGTAATCAATTCACCCAGCCAAACAGCGAACATTGTCCCTGCCGTCATCGTCGCTAAGACCGAAATGGTAAGCAGGAAATCCGTACCGAAGCCGGGAATAATATCAACACCCAACCCTTGCTGCCGCAGAATCGAATTAAAAATTTGAATCTGCCCGAAGGATTGGATAATCGCCATCGGGACAGCAGCGTAGTAGGTATAGCGCTGGATGGTATCTTGCCCACCCGGTTCACGCTGAAGCTGTTGCAAACGTGGGATTACAGGCACTAATAACTGGAAAATAATCGACGCGGTGATGTAGGGATACACACCATTGGCGATAATGCTAAAATTCGCAACCGCACCGCCGGAGAGCAAATTAAGCGTTTGAATCAAATCAGAGCCGACTGTGTTCGGGTCAAGCAAGGTTTGCAGCGCATTGCGATCCACGCCAACGACGGGAACATGCGACACAAACCGATAAATGAGCAGGATTAACCCCGTAATAAGGAGCTTATTTCGCACATCTGGCAAACGCCATGCGTTACGCAGCGCTTCAATCATGTCTCTAGTTCCTTACAGACTTTTTTGAGTTATTATGGGGCGGGCTATTCACCCGCCCGCATTAACCTTCCAATTTGGCAAGGTCTTCTTTACGCATTTTCTTGACGGTTGCACGAGCGCCAATCACCTTAAGCGGGATAATTTCGGTTGTGCCGCCCGCATCCGTAATTTTCTTAGCGGCGCTTTCGGTAAAGCGATGGGCTCTGACGGTGAGTTTTTTAGTTAGCTCCCCCCGCCCTAGAACAACAACCGGCTTATCAAAATCGCGGATTAGGCCGACATCGACCAGCGTTTGCGCCGTGACTTGTGCGCCAGCTTCAAATCGTTCTTCCAAGAAGTCGATGTTCACTTCCTGATACTCAATACGGAAGATGTTGGTAAACCCGCGTTTGAATGGCAGACGACGCACCAACGGAAGCTGACCGCCTTCAAAATAAGCCGGATTACCGCCGCCTGTACGCGCACCCATACCTTTAATACCACGTCCAGCGGTTTTACCCTGACCAGCCGAGATACCGCGCCCAACACGCGTCTTTTTCTTTGTTGAACCCGGTGTGGGTTTCAGATCATGTAGTTTCATCGGAAGCCCCCACTACTTGCTTTCTTCGTTTACTTCTTCAACAACCAACAGATGGCGGATTTTATGGAGCATTCCGGCGATCTGGGGTGTTTCAGTATGAATCGCACTGGAGCGGATTTTACGCAGACCAAGTGCTTTGGCGGTTTCGCGTTGGTCAACACGATACCCAATCGGGCTGCGTACCAATGTGACCTTTACTGTGCGATATTGCTGGCTCATCGTTAGTTGCCCTCACCCTCTGGTTTGCGTTCCCAGAAAGGACGCACTTCATTGATGGGCTTACCACGCATGGCAGCCAGTTCTTCGGAAGAATAAAGCTGTTCCAGCGCATCCACCGTCGCCATCGCCACATTGAGCAGATTATTACTGCCTTGGCTCTTGGTCAGGATGTCACGCACACCAACCGCTTCTAACACCGCACGTACCCCGCCGCCAGCGATAACGCCAGTACCGGGGGATGCAGGCTTAAGCAGCACTTTCGCGCCGCCATGTCGCCCGGTGACTTCGTAGGGAATGGTGGAGCCAGAAAGCGAGACTTTGCCCATATTCCGACGCGCACGTTCAGAGGCTTTGCGGATGCTATCCGGTACGCCACGCGCCTTACCGATGCCAACGCCGACGCGGCCTTTGTTATCACCCACGATGACGACGGTACGGAAAGCGAAACGCCGACCACCCTTAATAACTTTCGCTACGCGGGTAATATCGACAACGCGCTCGTCAAGTTCTTCGCGGTCATCCTCACGCTCACGACGGTTCTCACGATCACCGCGTGGGCGACGATCACGGCTGTCCTTGCTGTCTTTACCGTCACTTTTATCCGGTCTTGCAGACCGATTTGGCCTATTACCTGCCATAATAATCTCCTAGAACTTCAGACCGCCCTCGCGGGCACCATCGGCAAGGGCAGCGATGCGCCCATGATACTTATATCCACCGCGATCAAAGGTCACGGCTTCGATACCTGCGTTACGAGCGCGTTCTGCGACCACTTTGCCGACGATCTTCGCTGCCTCGATTTTAGATTTACCCTCAACCTGAGCGGCGACTTCGTTATCAATTGTAGAAGCGGAGACCAATGTCGTGCCTGCGTCATCATTGATGACCTGAGCATAGATATTGGTCAAGCTGCGATAGACGTTCAGACGAGGCCGCACTTCTGTGCCATAAACCTTCCCACGAACCCGCGCATGGCGGTGGTCGCGGGCGGCGACTTTTTGACTACTTTTAATATCACCCATAATTGCTTACTTGCCTGCTTTACCAGCCTTGCGGCGGATGATTTCATCAGAATAACGTACACCCTTACCCAAATAGGGTTCCGGCGGGCGCAATTCGCGGACATTGGCGGCGACTTGACCGACGAGTTGTTTATCAATGCCGTCGATATTCAAAATGCGCCCTTTTTGATCTTTCGGGACATCAAAGCTAATTCCGGCGGGCGGATTGATGACGATTTCGTGCGAATAGCCTAATTTCATCACCAAGTCTGTACCACGCATATCCGCCTGATACCCGACACCTTCAATAATGAGTGTCTTGCGAAAGCCTTCCGAAACACCCATCACCATATTCTGGATGAGCGAACGAGTTAGGCCATGCAGCGCCTTGTTATGGCGTTCATCACTAGGACGCTTGACGACTAAAGTGCCGTCTTCCATCGCTAGTGCCATATCAGGATGCGCTGTCATGCTCAGTTGGCCTTTGGGGCCTTTAACCGTCACTTGCTGACCTTCGACCTCGATTTCGACCTTGGCCGGAATCGTCACTGGTTTTTTACCGATTCGAGACATGATGAACTCTCCTCAAACTACCACACATAGCACAGCACTTCGCCGCCCACATGCTCACGGCGGGCTTGCTGCGCGGTCATCACACCTTTGGGGGTCGTCATGATGGCGATACCCGTTCCACTTAACACACGCGGTAGATCGATACGATTCCGATACACACGACGACCAGGCTTGCTAATGCGAGTCAAGTTCGTAATGACCGGACGACGAGTGCGGCGTGCGCCATAATATTTCAGCGTGATGTTAATCATGGCGAAAGTTTCTTCGCCGATAGTGTAGTCCTCGATATAGCCTTCTTCTTTAAGGATACGTGCGATTTCTACTTTGATTTTCGATTTGGGAATTTCAACATTGATCTTCCCAGCCATTAGCGCGTTGCGAATGCGCGTCAGCATATCTCCAATTGGGTCATTAATCATTTTTAGACGCCACTCCTAGAAACTTGATTTGGTCACGCCGGGAATCTGTCCATTCAGCGCCATTTCACGGAAGCAGATGCGGCAGAGACCGAAGCGGCGGATATACCCACGCGGACGACCACAGCGCTTACAGCGGTTGCGTACCCGGACATCATATTTACGTTTACCTTCGCGGGCGATGCTCGATTTTTTAGCCATGCTTTTCTCTCCGTCGTCCCATCACTTAGTTATCTTTAAAAGGCATACCGAGCAGCTTAAGCAGCCGGCGGCCTTCCTCATCGGTCTTGGCGGTTGTGACGATGGTAATTTCCATACCGCGCACTTTGTCCACCTTATCGAATTCGATTTCCGCGAAAACGATTTGTTCGCGCAGACCGATTGTATAATTGCCGCGCCCGTCCAATTTGGCAGGCACTCCACGAAAGTCGCGGATGCGAGGCAGGGCTATATTCACCAGACGATCAAGCAGCGCCCACATCTTCTCACCGCGCAAGGTGACTTTAACACCAATAGCGCGGCCTTCGCGCAGTTTAAAACCCGCGATGCTCTTTTTGGCTTTGGTGATAATCGGCTGTTGACCCGTAATCATACGCAGGTCTTCCACCGCACCATCCAGCACTTTGGGATTATCATTGGCTTCACCCGCCCCGATGTTGACGACGAGTTTGGTAATCATCGGCACTTCCATCGGATTGGTGTAACCAAATTCTTGCATCAGCACGGGAAGAATTTCGTCCCGATAACGCGCTTGAAGCAAAGGGAGTTCTTTAGTTGCCATTTTTTACTTCACTTCCGCCTAATCAATATCCGCATTGCATTTTTTGCAATAACGGACTTTGCCAAAGTTTTCGCGCTCACGGAAACTGATGCGCGTTTTCTTTCCACAGGACTTGCACACCACCATCACATTAGACTGATGAATGGGTGAGTCGAACTCGACGATTTGCGCGGGAATTTGGCGACTGCCCACTTGACGCGCTTTTTCGTGCTTCTTTAGTTTATTGACACCGTTTACAATCACACGGTGATCTTTAGTGAGAATGGCAATCACTTCGCCCTGCTCGCCTAAATCTTTACCCGCGATGATTTCTACAGTATCGCCTTTCTTAATGCGCTGCATGTCGATCCTACTCCTACAGTGTCTCAGGAGCGAGCGAGACAATCTTCATGAAACCTTTGTCGCGCAGTTCACGCGCCACTGGCCCAAAGACTCGCGTCCCCTTGGGATTGATTAATCCCTCGTCCAAAATCACCGCAGCGTTATCATCGAACTTAATATAAGAGCCATCATCACGACGGTATTCTTTTGCGACACGGACGATGACCGCACGCACAACTTCGCTCTTTTTGACGCTGCCCTGGGTTGAGGCGGCTTTGACCGTCCCAACAACGATATCCCCGATGGAACCATATTTGCGACGGGAGCCGCCTAGTACACGAATGACTAGGATTTCCTGTGCGCCGGTGTTATCAGCTATTTTCACCCGAGATTCAGTTTGGATCATCGGTTAATTCTCCTCGGCTGTACTGGTGCTGGTTACTGTTGGTTGCGCCAGCACGACACCATCGGGTGTTTCCAGCACGGCCTCGACAACCCAGCGTTTATTTTTGCTGAGGGGCATGCTTTCCACGACACGCACGAGTGAGCCTGCTTTTACAGCATCGCTCTCGTCATGTGCCATCACCTTCTTGGTGCTAATGATAATCTTGCCATACATTGGATGCCGTTTGCGTCGCTCAATGGCGATCACAACGGTCTTTGTCATTTTATCGCTGACAACGCGACCAATCAGCCGCTTACGGTTGTTCGCCATGTTATTTCGCCTCCCCTGTAGTCTCGGTGGCGCGTTGGCGCTCGCCCAAAATGGTCTTCAACTGCGCGATATCGCGGCGAACAACACGGGCAGCGTTGGTGTTTTCCAACTGCCCTGAAGCGTCTTGAAAACGCAGATTGAACATTTCTTCTTTTTTGTCTTCGATGGTGTTGAGAATGCCCTCATCCGTCATCTCACGAATTTCACGAATGTTCATTAGCTCACCTCCACGCCAGAGATCGGGTCGATGCGCTTCACGAACTTGGTCTTGCATGGCAGTTTAAACCCTGCCAAACGGAGCGCTTCACGCGCCTCTTCTTCCGTCACGCCGCCCATCTCGAACAGAACGCGACCCGGCTTAATCACGGCGACATAAAATTCCACCGCGCCCTTGCCTTTACCCATACGGGTTTCGGCAGCTTTCTTAGTCACAGGCTTATCTGGGAAAACACGAATCCAAATCTTCCCACGACGCTTGATGTAGCGCACCATTGCACGACGTGCGGCTTCGATTTGGCGGCTGGTCAGCCAGACGGGTTCTAATGCTTGCAGACCAAATTCCCCAAACTGCACCGCTGCACCGCGCACGGCCTTGCCCTTCATCCGCCCGCGCATTTGCTTCCGGTATTTCACTCGCTTTGGCATTAACATGATATTCTTGCTCCTGGTACGCAGTATCCGAGCCAATTACGGACTTACGTACACATCCTTCTGTTCACCAGCGCGTTTGTTGGTGGTGTCTTCTTCCAGCTTAAGCACTTCGCCCTTATAAATCCACACCTTGACACCAATACGTCCAAAGGTGGTGAGCGCTTCTGCAAAGCCATAATCGATGCTGGCACGTAAGGTATTGCGGGGGATACGTCCCTCGCTCTGCCATTCACGCCGAGCCATGTCGGAGCCGCCGAGACGACCACTGCACTGAATCTTGATGCCCTGACCACCCTGACGAATGGCCTGTCCAATCGCACGTTTGATGGCGCGGCTGTGACCAATCCGGCGTTCCAACTGTCCGGCGATATTCATCGCCACCAAGTTGGCATCCAGATCGGGCTTATCAATCTCGTTGACTTCGACCTTCACTTTTTTGCCGTCGGTCAGTTTTTCAAGATCAGTCTTGAGCTTCTTGACGGCATCCCCCTTACGTCCGATCACGATTCCCGGACGAGCGGTGTGGATGGTGATAATCACCTGATTGGGATAGCGCTCGATTTCGACACGAGAGATACCGGCTTTTTCCGCATCTTGCATCAGATAATTGCGGATTTTGCGATCTTCCTGAAGAAGCTCGACATAGCGCGGGCCTTCCGCATACCAGCGGGCGTCCCAATCACGGTTGATCTTTAAACGAAAACCTATCGGATGTACTTTACGACCCATGCCTATTTTCCCTCTCGCTCTGCCAAGATGACCGTGAGATGCGCGGTACGGCGAACACGCGGCTTATAACGCCCACGCGCACCCGCCTTAAAACGACGCAACCGGGGGCCTTCGTCGGCAAAAATCTCTGCCACATACAGGTCTTCCAAGTTCAGGTCAAAATTATTCTCTGCATTTGCCATCGCGGACGTGAGTGTCTTACTGACGATGTCCGCGCCTTTTTGGGGCATAAATTGCAAAACGACCTTCGCCTGTTCAGCGCCCATGCCACGTACCTGATCACAAACCAGACGCAGCTTTTGCGGAGAGATAGACAGATGTTTCGTGATTGCACGTACTTCCATGATCTCTCTCCTTTACTTCTTCTTCTTTTTCTCAGCCAAATGCCCGCGATAGGTGCGGGTAGGGGCGAATTCGCCTAGTTTGTGACCAACCATATTTTCCGTGACATAAATCGGCACATGACGACGACCATCATGAACGGCAATCGTGTGACCAACCATCTGCGGAAAGATTGTGCTGGCACGGCTCCAGGTACGAATGACGATTTTCTTGCTATCCGTATTCAGCTTCTCAACTTTTTTGAGCAGCTTGGGGTCAATAAATGGCCCCTTCTTTAATGAACGCGACATCGATTGTTACCTCTATCTTCCGGTACTGCGCCGACGAACAATGAAGCGGTCTGTGCGCTTATTTACGCGGGTCTTCTTGCCAAGAGCAGGCTTACCCCAAGGGGTCTTGGGAGCAGCCATACCGATACCAGAACGCCCTTCACCACCACCATGCGGATGGCTGTTCGGATCCATCGCGGTACCGCGCACTGCTGGTCGCCAGCCGAGCCAACGAGAGCGCCCTGCTTTACCGAGCTTGACGTTACCATGATCGGTATTGCCCACTTGCCCGATGGTCGCCATACAGCGCTCATGAATCAGCCGGACTTCGCCGCTGGGCATACGTACCTGAGCATAAGTACCCTCTTTAGCGAGAAGCTGGGCAGAAGTCCCGGCGGAGCGTACCAACTGTCCACCTTTGCCGGCCTGCAATTCGATGTTGTGAATTTGCGTACCGACAGGAATTTCCCGAATAGGCATGGCATTACCCGGACGTAAGATCGCTAGGTCGCCATTACCGATTACATCGCCAACTTTTAAGCCAAGCGGCGCGATGATATAACGTTTTTCGCTATCTTCATATTGCACCAAAGCAATCCGCGCCGAGCGGTTAGGATCGTATTCAATGGCGATGACGGTTGCGCGTGAATCGAACTTATTGCGTTTAAAGTCAATAATACGATAACGCCGCCGATGTCCACCGCCGCGATGCCGAACTGTAATGCGCCCGGAGTTATTACGTCCACCGCTTTTACGCAGCGCCTCCGTGAGGGAGCGCTCCGGCTTGGATTTGGTGATTTCCTCAAATGAGTGACCTGTCATCCCACGGCGACCCGCAGATGTAGGTTTGTAAACTTTTACGGGCATGAGCTTATCCCTTACACATCAAACAGTTTGATTTCGTTCCCTGGTTCCAGGGTGACGACTGCCTTTTTATAGGCACTAGAGCGCACATAAATCTTGCGACCCCGCCGCCCACGCTTGGCAGGCATCTTCATCGTGTTGATCGCAATGACCTTAACATTGAAGATGACTTCAATCGCTTCACGGATTTGCGTCTTGTTGGCATTCAGCGCCACTTCAAACACATACTTGTTCAGTTGATCCGTAAGCATGTTGGACTTTTCAGAAACAACTGGACGGCGCAGCACATCGTATAAATGAAGTTCTGGCATGATTATTCCTCCCGCCCCCAAATGCTCTTGATAACTTCCAGAGCGTCCAGCGGCACGATAACCTTATCGAACTTCAGCAAATCGCGGATGTTCAAATAATTAGCGCGTAGGTACATCGCATCTGGCAGGTTGGTAATGCTGCGTTCGACATTTTCGTTACGATCCGCCAACAGCACCAGCGCCGAACCTTCGCCTGCCAAATTGTTAAGAATCTGGCGCATGGCTTTGGTCTTGCTTTCGGTCATCGCAAAATTATCAACAAAGATAATCTGCTGATCGCGCACCAAAGCGCTTAATGCACAGCGGATGGCTTGGCGACGCATTTTCTTGGGCATATCTTTTGTGTATTTACGCGGATGAGGGCCATGCGCCACACCACCGCCGACGAAAATCGGCGCATTCCGCGAACCATGACGGGCGCGCCCCGTCCCTTTTTGACGATACATCTTGGCTTTTGTACGGTCAACTTCGCCACGATTCAGCGTGTTATGCGTCCCCAAACGGGCATTTGCCAATTGGCGGACGAAAGCCTGGTGCATCAGGCCGACATTGACTTCGACTTCAAAGATATCGGCGGGCAGTTCAATGGTTTTGACCTGCTTACCGTTTATATCCATCACTGAGATTTCCATAATGATTGTTTCTCCGCTTCTCTATCTACTTGCCGCCGCGCACAGCCGGTTTAATCAACACGATACCGTCTCTGGCACCAGGGATAGACCCACGCACAGCCAACAGATTGCGTTCCGCGTCCACGATCATGACTTCCAGATTCTGGATGGTCACACGATCTGTACCGGAACGACCCGCCATACGTTGACCCTTCATTGTGCGCCCGGGGAAACTGTTCTGACCGACAGAACCAGGTGCGCGCTCACGATCAGACTGACCATGTGTTTTCGGCTGACGATGAAAACCATGACGCTTGATCGCGCCTGTAAAACCGCGCCCTTTGCTCGTGCCGACAATATCGACGCGCTCACCTTTTTCAAATACATCTACTTTGATTTCTTGGCCTTCCGTCACGTCAGTTTCGCCGCTTTTAAGACGGAATTCCCGCAGCACACGCAGCGCGGGCAAGTTATTGCGCCGCAGATGCCCTAGCTGCCCTTGCGTTAAATGCTTGGGTTTTGTTTCACCAAAACCCAATTGTATCGCCACATAACCGTCACGGTCAGCATCACGGACTTGCGTCACATAGCAAGGCCCGGCTTGAATCACAGTGACAGGAATAGCGTTCCCTTGCGGGTCGAAAATTTGGGTCATGCCCACTTTTTTACCGATAATACCCTTCATAACCATCCTCCAGTGGGGTGCTGCGCTGTTAATCTGCGCCGGGGTGCCCCGCCCCCAGACTGTGTAATCACGCATTGGCGTAGCTGTTCGGGGTCTTCCCCTCCCAGCGTGGCTTACGTTCCCTAGATTTTGATTTCAATGTCTACGCCTGCCGGCAGATTCAAGCGCATCAGTGCGTCGATGGTCTTGCTGTCGGGATCAAGCACGTCGATGAGCCTTTTGTGAGTTCTAATCTCAAAATGCTCTTGGGAGTCTTTGTCGATGAACGGTGAACGGAGTACAGTAAAACGTTCTAACCGCGTCGGCAAAGGCACAGGCCCTACTACTCGCCCACCTGTACGCTCGGCTGTTTCGACAATCCGCTGGGCAGATTGGTCAAGTACTCGGTGGTCATAGGCCTTAAGCCGAATGCGTATCTTGTTCTTTGCTGCCATAACTCTTTAACCTGTTCCTTAGCTGCTTGATCTGCGGTCTTAGGGAAGAAACGCCGGGGCAGCGCCGCCGCACCCGGCATTTCTTAATAACTTCAGACCGTTAATTCGAGGTGACTTACTTCAGCACTTCGGTGATAACACCTGCGCCGACTGTCAAACCGCCTTCACGGATAGCAAACTTTGAACCCTTTTCCAGAGCGACTGGCATGATGAGTTCAACTTCGAGGTTCACATCGTCACCCGGCAGAACCATTTCCACGCCTTCGGGCAGGGTGATGGTGCCGGTCACATCCATCGTGCGGATGTAGAACTGCGGACGATAACCCGTGAGGAATGCCTTGTGGCGGCCCCCTTCGTCCTTACGCAAGACGTACACTTGGCACTTGAATTTCTTGTAGGGGATAATGCTCTTGGGCTTCGCCAAAACCATACCGCGTTCAACTTCTTCGCGCTGTGTACCGCGCAGGAGGATGCCCGCGTTATCACCAGCTTTGGCCTCATCCAGCTCTCTGTGGAAGGCTTCCAGACCTGTCACGATGGTCTTGATGGTTTCTTCGCGCAGGCCGATGATTTCAATTTCCTCACCCTTCTTGATTACGCCACGTTCCACACGACCCGTCACCACCGTACCACGACCCTTGATGGAGAAGACATCTTCCACCGGCATCAGGAAGGCTTTGTCGGTATCACGTTCAGGAGTGGGGATCCAAGCATCCACTGCGTCCATGAGCGCCAAGATAGGCGCATATTCAGGCGCATTGGGATCAGCGCTCGCAGATTCAGTCGCAGCCAGCGCCGAACCACGAATAATCGGGGTGTCGTCGCTAAAGTCATAACCAGAAAGCAGTTCGTGCAGTTCCAGTTCAACCAGTTCGAGCAGTTCTTCATCGTCCATCTGATCCACTTTGTTCAGGAAGACGACCATCGCAGGCACTTCGACCTGACGCGCCAACAGCACATGTTCGCGGGTCTGGGGCATAGGGCCATCAGGAGCGCTCACGACGAGGATCGCACCATCCATCTGTGCCGCACCAGTAATCATGTTTTTGATATAGTCACGATGGCCTGGGCAGTCTACGTGGGCGTAGTGACGGCTTACGGTTTCATATTCAACGTGACGGATATTGATGGTGATACCACGCGCTCTTTCTTCCGGCGCATTGTCAATATCAGCATAATCCATCTTCTTTGCGCTGCCTTTGAGCGACAGCACCTTGGTGATCGCTGCGGTCAGGGTTGTCTTGCCATGATCGACGTGACCGATGGTGCCGATGTTAACGTGCGGCTTGGAACGGTCGAATTTTGCTTTACCCATTTTTAGTTCATTCCTTTTACTCAGACTTACAGATCACTTGTTATTTATTGAGTGTCGCCATTTGGCGAGTATGTCCGGCAGAAGTTTGCCCTCTGCCAGACCTCACTTATTACGCTTTGTTTGTTACTTAGAACCCTTGATAACATCTTCCGTGATGCTCTGCGGTGCTTGCGTGTACTTCTCGAATTCCATTGTGAAGTTACCGCGTCCCTGCGTCATGTTACGCAGTTGGGTCGCATACCCGAACATCTCTCCAAGCGGCACAGATGCGCTGATCGTGCTGGCACCTACGCCACGCGGTTCCATGCCAAGGATGAGGCCACGCCGTGCAGAAAGATCGCCGATAATCGAACCGGTATAATCATCCGGCGCGACGACTTCCACTTTCATGGACGGCTCAAGGATGACAGGGCCACCCTTTTGAACGCCTTCCTTCAAGCACATCGAGCCAGCGATTTTAAAGGCCATTTCGCTGGAGTCGACATCATGATACGCACCGTCTACCAGAGTCGCCTTGATGCCCACCACCGGATACCCGGCGATGACACCACCCTGAGTGGCTTCTTTAACGCCATTCATGGTCGGCTTGATGAATTCCTTCGGAACAGTGCCGCCTTTAGTGCCATCCACCCAAAGGAAATCTTCACCAAGTGGGAGGGTTGCGCGATCTTCATCGCTCAACGGCTCGAATTCAATCTTGACACGGGCATACTGACCAGAACCACCGGACTGACGTTTAAAGGTCGTGTCGATGGTGGAAGTGCGCGTAATCGTTTCACGATAGGCCACACGCGGGCGGCCTACAGTCGCCTGCACACCGAACTCACGCATCATACGGTCAACCAACACTTCAAGATGGAGTTCGCCCATGCCACGAATTTTGGTCTGGCCGAGCTTGTCATCAACTTCAACCTTGAAGGTTGGGTCTTCTTCCGCCAAGCGGCGCAGTGCGATGCCCATCTTATCTTGATCGGCCTTGCTGTTAGGCTCAACCGCGACTTCGATCACCGGGTCTGGGAACTTAATTGTTTCCAAGACAATCGGTTTATCAGGATCGCAGAGCGTTTCACCCGTGAAGGTATCCTTCAAACCGAGAATTGCAGCGATGTCGCCTGCATGAACTTCGGTCACATCTTCGCGGCTGTCCGCGAACATACGCACGATACGCCCGATGCGCTCACGGTTGTTCTTGCTGCTATTTAGCAAGCCGGTACCCGTACGCAGCACACCGGAATAGACACGGATGAAGGCCAAACGGCCTACATACGGATCGGTGATGATCTTAAAGACCAACCCGGTCATCGGTTCATCATCATTCGGGTAACGAAGAAGCGATTCTTCTGTCTTAGGATCCATACCCTTGACCGGAGGAATATCCAGCGGCGAAGGAAGCAGATCAACCACGCGATCAAGCATGAGTTGAACGCCCTTGTTTTTGAGGGCGGAACCGCACAATACAGGATGTACTTTGCCAGCGATAGTACTAGCACGAAGAGCTGCCAGTAGTTCTTCGTCAGTAATGGCTTCTTCCATCAGGTATTTTTCGGTCAGGAATTCGTCACTTTCGACGATTTTATCGACCATTTCGGCACGCATGGTTTCTGCGGCTTCACGATAATTTTCTGGGATAGCGACACGGCTGATGTCCTTACCCATATCGTCGCCATAAGTCACCAGTTCCATTGTCATCAAATCAATGATGCCAGCGAACTCATCACCTTCGCCATAAGGCATCTGGATACAAACAGGGTTGCCTGCCAAGCGTTCTATAATCATATCGACGCAGCGTTGGAAGTTCGCGCCCGTGCGATCCATTTTGTTGACGAAGCACATACGCGGCACACTGTATTGATTCGCCTGCCGCCAGACTGTTTCTGACTGCGGCTCAACACCCGCCACACCATCAAAGACAACGACACCACCATCCAGAACACGCAAACTACGCTGTACTTCAGCCGTAAAATCGACGTGGCCTGGGGTGTCGATCACGTTAATTTGGTGACCATTCCAGCTTGCCGTAATCGCCGCCGCCGTAATCGTGATACCGCGTTCACGTTCTTGTTCCATATAATCGGTTGTTGCACCACCATCATGCACCTCGCCGATCTTATGCACCATTCCCGTGTAATAGAGGATACGTTCAGTCGTCGTCGTTTTGCCCGCATCAATATGGGCAATAATGCCGATATTGCGGACTTTGTTTAGATCAAATTTGTCAAGTTTCGCCATGTTTTAAAACGATTCACTCCAGGCTTTCGTTGCACTAACCCAATCTTTAAATTGGGCATAACTTCTAGCGGAAATGGGCAAAGGCCCGGTTTGCTTCCGCCATACGATGGGTATCGTCCTTCTTCTTCACCGATGCGCCTTGACCCTGTGCGGCTTCCATCAGTTCGGCAGACAATTTTGCTGCCATACCGCGCCCGCCACGATTGCGAGCATTTTGTAAAATCCAGCGCATCGCCAGAGAGACAGCACGCTCATGCGGCACTTCTACCGGAACTTGATAGGTAGAACCACCCACACGGCGCGGCTTTACTTCAACTGTCGGTGTCACGTTACGCAGCGCTTGTTCAAAAACTTCCATCGGGTCGCGCTTCATACGCTCTTCGATGGTTTCTAAGGCAGTATACATAATGCCTTGGGCGGTGCTTTTCTTGCCACCATACATCATCCGATTGATGAACATGGTCACATGCAGGTTGTGATAGCGATTATCTAACTGCACTTCCCGCTTCGCCGGACTATTTCTTCTCGACATAAGTGTTTATCTCTTTCCCTTGCCCTTAACGGGTGCTGCGGCTTGCCCTGGCTTCGGACGTTTCGCGCCGTACTTGCTGCGCGACTGTTCGCGGTTACGAACACCGTCGGTATCCAGCGTACCGCGCACAATATGATAGCGCACACCCGGAAGATCCTTCACACGACCACCGCGTACCAGCACGACGCTATGCTCTTGCAAGCTGTGACCTTCACCGGGGATATAAGCCGTCACTTCGATTCCATTGCTCAAGCGAACACGGGCAACCTTCCGCAAGGCCGAATTCGGTTTCTTGGGGGTCATCGTTTTGACCTGAGTGCAAACCCCACGTTTCTGCGGTGCGCCCTTCTTGCGGCGCGTACGCTTCTGCGAATAGGAGTTCAAAGTATATTGCAGTGCTGGGGCCTTGGTCTTCTTTTTCTTTGAGGTGCGACCCTTACGCACAAGCTGGTTGATCGTCGGCATAAATCTCTCCAAATGACTAAAACGACTTAGCACCTGTTATTCAGGCGGCCTGTTTTCAGGCACACAAACGGGCGTTCATAGAGAGGACGCCCGTATACTTCTTACCTGATGACGAGCAACTTTACAACGCGGCAAAGCGCTTTCGTCACAAAAAATCAATTCGATACGCCATTGCCTGAAGTCAGGTTGTGTACCGGGTTTGTGGGCGCTCATAGTAGCACCGCCCTGTACCTATGTCAAGACAAGTTTGGCACAGATTGGGAGGTGTTTGGGTAAGTTGCCCACGCGCTCATGCGCTATGCTTTCATCTGTTGCACAATCTTTGCCAAACTCCGCATTAACTCATCCACGCCGACGGGTTTCGTCAAGAAAATATCGATCCCGGCCTCGATAGCCTGCCCCATTTGATAGCCACCCGTTGCGCCTGTGATAACGACAATCGGCAGATGTCTTGCCCCTGCCCTGTCATAGATATAACGCACTAATTCCAACCCGCTAATATCGGGCAAAATGAGTTCCGTTAAAATTATATCCGGCAGGCGATTATCCACAACGGTGATCGCATCACTCACGCTTTTAGCAACTTGAACAACAAAGCCAGCCTCTTGCAAAACAGACCCTATCGCTTGCGCCACTTTTACGTCGTCATCGACAATCAGGATACGCTCCCCACTCCCAATGATCGAAATTGAAACATCGGCAAAGGCCGTTTCATTCTTCTCATAACTGCTGGGCGTTACCACAAAAAACACCTGTAACTGGAGTTTACCAAGGGTCAATTGATCGCCATGTCGCAGGCGATATTCCAGTTGTGGCTCCAAGCGTCCACCATTGATAAAAGTGCCATTGGCACTATTAAGATCGTGTATCGTAATGCGGCTGTTCCGGGCAGAAATAACGGCATGTTGCCGAGAAACACCCATGTAATAAGCATTAAATTCCGAAAGGTCTACTTGGGGCAAAACACGCTTATCTTTATCACTGCGCCCGATGATGAGCGATTCCGCCACTTCTATTTGAATAACGGATGTGGTGCCGACGACACGAAGTTCAACAACCCAAGGCACAAGATAATCCAGCGGCCCTGTACCGCGCCGCACGGCAGGCGGCACATTATCCGGATTTAAATGCCGTGTGACAAATTTGTTTGTCTCGTCTGGTTGTTCCACGTTGCCTACATCCTTTGCCCATCATCAATAATCATATTGAAACAGATTGTGTTCTGTAAAGTCAAAAATACGGATTAGTACTATGGTGAGTTTATCATCCTAAGACCTTAAGATTGCATAAAGACTAATGAGTCTTTAGGGGATTTAAGTCCTGTTTATCTTATGATCCACATAATTTATGTCCCACGGGCCGCATCCTTGGATAAAGGGCTGTAACAAAGCACGTTCCGCCTGAACAAGGTGATTGAGATCGTGACCCGCCCAATAATGGAGAAATTGGCGCATGGATACCACGCCATATTCAGCATGTAAGGCTTGTTTATCCAAATCAGCTTCCGTAAGCTGATTTAAGAGGATCAAGTTTTGTTGACGCAACCTCTCGAAGTCCTCCGCAAGCGCGATAGGGGTGGCTTCTTGAGGCGGACGGTCATTCGGGTTAAAACCGGGAAAGGGCTGCCCTGCAAGGAGCGCCTTAAGCCGTACAGGGAATGAAACCTGCTCAACATCAACAGTGTGTTGCAAGCACTCTAAAGCTGACCATTCCCTTGGGGCAGGTCGCATTGATAGCAGATCAATCGGCACAGACTTTACAAGACCAAGCCATCGTTTCGGTGTAATCACTACAATCGCTTTACACCACTCCAAAATATTGTTTTCCATGTTTTGTCTCTTTTAAAAATAGCAAAAGCGCGATTACTCGCGCCTTTGGGCATCTTACAACGTCAGGGGATTAATTAACGAAACAACTCGCGCACGATAATATTGCGCTGAATTTCGCTTGTGCCTTCATAAATCTGGAAAATTTTGCAATCCCGCAGCAGCTTCTCGACAGGATATTCTTTCATGAAACCATAACCGCCGAAGACCTGCACCGCATCCACTGCTGCTTTGGTCGCCATATCGGCAGCGAAGGCTTTGGCAATAGCCGCTGCCTTCGGGTTCGGCGTACCAGAATCAACCGTCCATGCCGCCTGCCACACCAATAGGCGCGAGGCCTCATAGTTAATCGCCATATCAGCGATCTTATGCCCAATCGCCTGATGTTGATAAATCGGGACGTTAAATGCCTCGCGCTCTTTGGCGTACTTCACACTTTCTTCAAGCGCACGACGCTGCAAACCGACAGCGGCGGCAGCTACACCTGGACGGCTGTAATCGAAGACCTTCATCGCCAGATAAAAGCCTGTGCCTTCTTTGCCGATCATATTTTCTTCCGGCACTTCGACATTTTCAAACACAATTTCCGCCGTATCCGAGGCACGCTGACCGAGCTTATCGAATTTTTTGCCGATGCTCACGCCCGGCGTATCGCGGTCAATAATAAAGCATGACATCCCACGATGCCCAGCTTCGGGATCGGTCTTGGCAAAAATAGTGAAGAAATGGGCGTGGCTGGCGTTGGTGATAAACGTTTTGGAACCGTTGATAATATAAGATGCGCCTCTTTTTTCTGCGCGGGTCTGAATCCCAACAACGTTAGAGCCAGCGGCGGCTTCCGTTACACCATAAGACACAAACTGACCTTGATCGACTAAGCGCTCACCCAACCAATGCTGCTTTTGCTTCTCATTCGCGCCCAGAATAATCGGCAGATCCCCTAAGCCATTGGTGCCAATGCTGGTGCTGATACCTGTGCAGCCATAGCCAAGTTCTTCCGAGACAAGGCATTCTTCAAACACAGTCGCGCCCACGCCACCATATTCATCCGGAATATTCATGTTTACGATTCCGAGTTCACGCCCTTTATGGAAAATCTCTTCGGGGAAGATCGCGTCTCGGTCATAATGTTCCGCAACAGGAATAATTTCTTTCGTGGTAAAATCCCGTGCCATTTTTTGCAGCATTTTTTGTTCTTCAGTCAGCTCAAAACTGACACCATACGTTGTCTCTTTATCCATCGTAACCATGCGCTTTAATCTCCAACACAAATAATTAAATTTACATTAGATTGAATTATAACGAATAGTTTATGGTAAATGCAACGCAGTCAATCGGGCTGCCTTTGATAAAACGTTACCCTTCCGCAATTGGCTATGGATCACCTACTGGAAGTGACACCAAAGACACCTTCCTGCGACTCGAAAATGAGAATCGCAGGAAGGTTTACAATTAACCACCGCGAATTGAGTCTACGCATTCGTCCCTCTGACTAATTCGGCTGTAAGGGCATTTGCTGCCGCTAAACCAGAAAGCACAGCGCCTTCCACACGCGGCCCACCAAAGGCATCCCCGGCAAATACCACGAATGGCTTATTTTCACCAACTAAATAACGTTCAGTGTGCAAAACAGTCGGGTTGGAATATTTCCAGCGTTTTAATTGTGCTTCACGGATTTGCGAGTCTGGTGTGATAAAAATCCGCAAATCTGTTTCCAGCGCGTTTAAAATGCGCTCGTCCGGGGCGCTCCACATCTGGGCACTGTACTGTTCACTGGCATGAACTGTGACCAACGTCGCTTCTGGTGAAATCCCTTTTTGCTGATTATCCGCAATCCAGCTCACAGGTGAATTCTTGCGCTGCACCGCGCCGGGATTGGGAATGGTGACTTTGCCCTCTATCCAAAACATTCCGGCGAGACAAGGGGCATATTGAATCCGTTTAAGCGCTTCATTGTCAGACGCAATAAGGAGCGACGCACCTGCATCCAAAATTTCCAGCGATTGCGGAACCGGCGCGGTAAGCAGCAGCGCTTTCCCTTGAAACAAATTACCGTCCTCATCTTGGAGAACCCAACCGCCATCGTCACCCGTCGCGGTCACAATGCGGACGTTGACCTGTACATCGTTCAATCCCTTTGCCAGATGCTGAGCTAACGCATTCATTCCCCCGTGCGTCGCATAGCGTGGATGAATATCTTCGGCAGGTTCTAAATCGACAAACCGTGCCGCGCTGCCATCAGTCCATCCACGTGACCATTCGTAGACCAGCCCCAGCTTGAGCCATTCGTCCACCCATTTTTGGAATTCCGGCTCACGCACTGTAAAAAACTGTGCGCCATGATCCGCCAGACCGGGGCCAATGCGCCGCGTCGCCAGTCTTCCACCGACGCTCACCCCTTTATCTAAAACCGTAACATTCAGCCCACGTTCTTGTAATTGTTTTGCTGCCATTAAGCCGGCTAACCCAGCACCGATAATCAGAACATCGACATTAGCGTATTGATCGCTCATTATTTTTTTACTCCGCGCTTCACGAATCACACCTAATACTATACACCCGATACAATTTTTGCTAGAATGTTAAGGATGAGTAAATAGCGGGGGTGACACGGCATCGATGCGGGAGGCTGATGTCAAGTGGCAAGTCGTGGCGCCTGACCACGTTAATACGGGCTAACACTATTAAGTGCCAACACAAACAACACAGCTTACGCTTACGCCGCTTAAGGCGTGAAACTAAGTCGCTAACCCATAGAGGTTAGCCGTTTGCCCTAACCGTCTTCGTCCGGGTAGATCGGCAGGCGTCATAAAAGACGAGGTGCGCGTTTGCTTACGCCGATAAGGCAGCGCAAAGAACTTTTCGGCTGGCTTGCAGGCATACCACGTCAGACGGGGCTACCTGCGGTGAGATTAAACATCTGACTAAACTTGTAGAAGCGGGATGTCGATTTTCGTAGACTTGGGTTCAATTCCCAACACCTCCACTCCATAAAAAACAGGCACATCGCGTATGTGCCTGTTTTTTTGCGCTTTGGCCTACGCCATCATGCCAAGTGCTGCTAAACTGGAACGTCATTTGAATCAAAATTGATGGAGAATGCGAGAATGCGACAGTTTGCACAATGTATGGCGCTAGTAATCGCCGGCTTTCTTTTAAGCGCGTGTTCCGGTAGAAGCGCCTCGCAGCAAGCCCTCATTGACCAAAATAATACGCTAGCCACTGAGATTGCTGATTTACGTGCCTCCGCAACCGTTTCTTCGGACTTACTAATGGCGACGGTTGAACAAGCCAGTACAGATGTTGCCCGCGTCATGAATCAGCAAAGTCAGATGATAGCTACATTACGGGCGCGAGGCATGGACATCACTCTACCCATTGACCCGCTGGCAGTGAATCCCGTCGCAACAGTTCCAGGTCAGCAAGTCGCCATTACGCCGGCAGCGCCTTTGGGGGCAACAGCAACAATTCCCTTCGCTTCGGCTTTTACCTCCACACCCAGCAGCAGCCAACCGACAACGCAACCTGCGGCAGCCGGAGGGAGATTATTGAGCGAGGTCGTGACATCAAGTGGCGTGGGTGCGGATGACTGTGCTGCGGGTGTGACGAATCAGTTCACGACTACAACTACCGAAATTTATGTCGTCGCGGTAGCGACCAATATCCCCGAAGGCACGACCATTAGCTCACGTTGGCTGCAAAATGGTACTGAAGTTGCTTTGTTTCCGGTGACGTTTAACTTTATCGAGCGAGCTTGCATCTGGTTTTTCGCCACTTCTACAGATTTTGCCTTCACCGCTGGCAGCTATACGGTTTCTCTGGAAGTCAACGGCACTGTCGAAGGCCAAACCACGTTTACCATCCAGTAACCCACCCATATTAACCGCGCTTAAACTGCCGTTTCGGGTAGTGTGCAGCAGGTTTAACCTCTGTTATATTGGACTATAAGATGGGCGAAGTGGGTCTTCGCCCTAATTTCATACCTATTCACACATACATCATCGACAAAATTATCTTTATATAGACTCTATACAGAAGGGATCACCATGTTTCATGGTAATGGTTGGTATAGTTATGTTTGGGGCGGAGGTAGCGATAAGCGTTCCCGCGTGACCCGCCCTCTCTTGATGCGCGTGTTGACGTATGCGCGTCCGTATCGTTTTCACATCGCCGCGATGCTGGTCATGATCGTCATCACGACAATTTTGGGGATGCTCACGCCCCTCATCTTCCGTGATTTGATTGATCGCACGCTGCCGAGTGGCGATGCCGGACGTTTGAATGTATTGGCGCTGGGCTTAATCGCTATTCCACTCGTGACGGGGGCAATTCGCGTGGTGCAGCGGCGGGTGAGTTCGGCTGTCGGCGAAGGGGTCATCTTCGATCTGCGCGTCAGCCTGTATGAACATCTACAGAAGATGTCCCTGCGCTTCTTCACCAATACCAAAACAGGCGAATTGATGAGCCGCCTCAACAGCGATGTAGTGGATGCCCAAAGCGCCGTCAACGACACCATCGTCGGCCTCATCACCAACATTTTTACGGTCATCGCCACCCTCGCCATCATGCTCACTTTAGAATGGCGTTTGACGATTCTCGGTGTTGCGGTGCTGCCCTTTTTTATCTTTGCCGCCAGAAGAGTCGGCGGGGTTTTGCGCCAGATCGCCCGCGATCAAATGCGCCAGGATGCCCAGATGAGCGCCATGATGAACGAAACCCTTAATATCAGCGGCGCACTGCTCGTCAAATTATTTGGACGGCGCAATGATGAAGTAGCCCGTTTTGAGGAACGTGCTGGAAAAGTGCGTGATTTTGGCATCCAACGCGCCCTCATCGGCGCACAATTTTTCGTCGTGATTGGTCTGGTGAGCGCAGTCGGAACGGCGCTGGTTTACTGGGTCGGCGGTCATCTGGTGCTAAATGGCACGTTCACCATAGGCACAATTGTCGCCTTTGGCACGTACCTGACTCAGCTTTATGGGCCGTTACAAGCCTTGACAAATGCCCCTGTAGATTTTGCGACCTCAGTCGTTAGCTTTGAACGAGTGTTTGAAATTATCGACCTTCCCGTGGAGATTGCTGAAAAGCCAGACGCACGGGTACTGAAAAATGCGCGGGGCGAACTGCTTTTTGATAATGTGTCTTTCAGCTATCGCACCGACGACACTTATTTGTTAAGCCGGGTAGAGCGTTTTGATGAAGATGATGTGGTCGCTTCGCTCTCCGGCGACGGCGCAAATCATCCCGCGAAAACCGCCGCTTCGCCTAACAGTCAGGCGAGGGAAGCCGCCCTCGAAAATATCTCGTTTGAAATCCAGCCCGGTCAACTCGTGGCGTTAGTGGGGCCAAGCGGCGCTGGCAAAACTACCCTGACCTACCTTATTCCACGTTTGTATGACCCTTCTGAAGGGCGAATCTTGCTGGATGGCTATGATCTGCGCGATCTAACGTTGACCTCATTAGCGGAAAATATCGGCATGGTGACGCAAGAAACCTATTTGTTCCACGATACCATCCGCACAAATCTGGTCTATGCGCGGTTGGACGCGACTCAAGACGAAATCGAAGCGGCTTGTAAAGCTGCCAATATTCATGATTTCATCATGGATATGCCCGATGGCTACGAAACTGTCGTGGGTGAGCGCGGTTATCGTCTAAGTGGTGGCGAAAAACAGCGTTTGGCGTTGGCACGAGTCATCCTCAAAGACCCGCGCATCCTTGTTTTGGATGAAGCTACCAGCAGCCTCGACAGCCAATCAGAAGCACTGATTCAAGATGCGCTGAAAAAGGTGATGGCAGGTCGCACGAGCATCGTGATTGCCCATCGTCTCAGCACGATTTTGGCAGCCGATGTCATTTTGGTCATCAATCGCGGTCAGATTGTCGAGCGCGGCACACACGGCGAACTGCTGGCAGAAGGCGGCCTTTATGCCAAGTTGTACGAAACACAGTTCAAAGATCAAATCGCCGCGATGCAGACGATGATGGCATAAAGCCCCATACATTTTTATCTACACAAGACACGGAAACCAACCCGTGTCTTTTTGTTTGTCGATGTGGCGATTTGCGGCAACTGATTTACAATGGATGTTTGTTTAGACGATGACATTGAGGAGACATCTCATGGGCAAGCAAGGTGAATTACCTAACGCACAGAAATTCGTAGAAGGCCCAGAAAAAGTCGTAGGCGTGTGGCGGCGCAGTCGATGGTCATGGTCATTCTGGTGGCGCACGATTGTGACCCTTTCGCTCTATTATTGGCTGTTGTGGCGTAAAAATCAGATCACCGTCACCACGCGCCGCATCACACAACGGCACGGCAACATCCTTGGCGGAACAGAAACCACACTTGATCTGGAAAAAATTACCGACATCACGATTAATGAATCTTTTCTGGGCGCGATCTTTAATTATGGCAACGTCCGCGTTCAATCCGCAGGTTCAAGCGCCGCCGAAATTTCCTTTGATATGCTCGGACGCGCCAAAAAACTACGCGAAGTGATTTTTGATCTGCGCGATGGTAAATGGGATGAGAAGAAAGGCAACTAAGTATGTTCACTAAATCGGCGGCATATTATGACGCACTCTATAGCCAGAAAAGTTATGAAGTGGAAGCACAAACGCTGCATGAATTGATTCAGCAGCACAGCGCTTCCGGCAGTCATACGCTGTTGGATGTGGCCTGCGGAACCGGAGGCCATATCCCTTATCTAAGCGCTCACTATGAAATCGAGGGCTTAGATTTAGACGACGAAATGTTGAAGGTTGCCCGTGAACTGCACCCGCATAATCTTTTCTATCAAGGCGATATGCAATCATTCGATTTAGGTAAGCAGTTCGATGTGGTTATGTGCCTATTTAGTTCAATTGGCTATACGAAAAGCATTGAGGCGATGCGGCGCACCCTCGCCAATTTTGCCCATCATACCAAAACTGGTGGTGTGGTCATCGTCGAACCCTGGTTTGCGCCAGGCGAGATGAAGACCCCTCATATTGGCGGCTCTTTTGTGGATCAACCCGATCTCAAAATTACCCGAATGACTCACACAACATTTGAGGGCAACATCTCCACATTGCATTTTCATTATCTGGTCGGCACGCCATATAACATCGACTATTTTACCGAAGATCATGCACTCGGATTGTTCACACGGGACGAGTATTTGGATGCGTTCCGTGCTGCTGGCCTCGATGTAATCTATGATGAAAAAGGCTTAATGGGTCGGGGACTGTATATCGGAAAACGATAGGATATTGTTACTATTCTGACTCACGTAAACGCTTCCCCGCACAAAAAGCGATTAAGCTAAGAGCAAAAGCAAGTGCAGGGAGATGCAATCATGAGCATCGAAGTAACATGGGACGATCAACTTAACGATGTCATTATCTATCATTTTACCGATAAATGGACTTGGAATGAGTTTTTAGTCGCGTTTGAGCAGTATGAAGTGGCTATGGCAAGCAGCCTTAACGGGCGGCCTTATGCAGTGATCGGAAATCTTTTGCAAAGCCAACCCCTGCCGCCGGGGTCGGGCGTACAGCACGTCTATGGCGTTTTCAAGAAATACCCGACGAACTGGAAGATGACGGTGATTGTAACACCGAGCAATTTTGTACGCACACTGTTGACCGTAGGCAAGCGGCTCCATCCCGATACCCGCGATGGCTTTATCGCCGTCAACACCTTAGATGAGGCACATCAAGCCATTTGTGAGCGCCTCCCCCAACTTGAGCCGATGGGCTGAATGAAGATCATGGCGCTGCCTGATTTACATGGCGCTGGCATTTCATATCTCAGCGCTATTGCCGACATTTTAGCCGCAGTGGATGTAATACTGACTGCTCACTGAGGTAATCTCCGCGCTCGAAATCCGCAAATTTTAACAATTCCTCTCTGTAAGATACCGCCTCCACCTGCTATCATGTCTAGGTCATAATGATGCAAAAGTGAGCTTATGTCGGAACGCTATTTAATCGTCGGCCTCGGAAATCCGGGCGCGAAATATGAAAAAACCAAGCATAATGTCGGCTTCCGCGCCGTTGATGAACTGGCGCGTCGTTTCAACTTATCCTTTGGCAAATTGGAACGCAAAGCTATCTCCGCCGATGGCGTGATTCGTGAAAAACGGGTGCTGTTGGCGAAACCACAAACCTTTATGAATTTGAGTGGTGAATCAGTCAGATCACTGATTGATTTCTACAAAATCACGCCGGAGCAGTTAATCGTGCTTCATGATGATATGGATATCCCACTGGGGACGCTGCGGCTACGAAAAACGGGCAGCGCAGGGGGGCAAAACGGTATCAAGAGTATCATTCAGCATCTCGGTACACAAGACTTCAGCCGGGTGCGAATCGGAATCAGCCGTCCACCGGGACGGATGGATGCCGCTGCTTACGTACTGGAACCATTTAAAGGCGACGATGACATTCTCGCTGCCCAAATGATTGACCGCGCCGCCGATGCGGTAGAAACTTGGCTCAAAGAAGGCATCGACTTGGCGATGACCCGCCACAATGGCAATATCGACGAGAAAAAACCGACACCGGAAAAATGAAAATAGGAGTACTCGCTGATATTCATGGTGATGCAAAATCGCTCCTTATTGCCTTAGATATTTTAAAGGGCTACGGCGTGGATTATATTTTGTGCGCGGGTGATCTGATAGAAAAAGGCGAAGAAGGGGATCAAGTCATAGCGTTGATACAGGAATATGGAATTATTTCTGTACTTGGCAATCATGATGAGTACGCGACAGATGACCAGCTTCGTCATCACCTAAGCACAAATACGAATCATCCTCAACACACTCCGGCTTTGCTTAAAGATCAAACCATTCACTTTTTAAAATCACTTCCCCGAAAGTTAGATTTTCAGTGGGAAGATACGCAAGTCATGATTGCTCATGGCACACCTTGGAGCAATACAACGTATTTATTTTCAGGGAGTTTTCAAAAACTATTTGAGCGGGTCACCATTGAAGCACAAGCAAATATTGTCATTTTAGGTCATACACATGAACCGATGCTTGTTTATATCAACAAAGTATGGATTTTTAATCCAGGGTCTGTATGCGGTAGTACGGCTTATGGAAGTAGTACGTGTGGGCTGATTTCTCTCCCAGAAATCCAATTTCAGGTTATCGATCTTAACACACGGCAGCCAATAGAAATCCTACCACTCATTCGTTAAAAACATTAAACTTCATCCCTAACCCTATTAATCTCTGCTAGAATATTGTTCCCTATTATCCTAAAAGGTAAATAAATCACCCCTATGCAGCTCACAGGCTTATTGACTCTCATCCGTGAGAACGCCGCCTATCGTGATTTTGTATCGCATCTGGAATCCGAGGCAGCGGAAAACCTCAAACTCAACATCGTGCGTTCTGCGCGTCCATTCTTTACGGCAGCGCTGGCGCAAGATTGGCCTGCCCCCATCATTTATCTGACGGCGCAAGTCAAACGGGCGCATAATGTCGCCAGCCAATTACCCGTGTGGTTAGGGGAAGCAGACGAATCACGTTCCGCGCTGCGCTTTGCCGAACCAACCCCGCAGTTTTATGAGCGCGTCCCTTGGGGTAAAGAAGTGATTCGAGGACGGCTGGAAACACTCGCCGCCTTAATGCCGCCCGATGAAAATGAAACGCATACACCGCCCATCATCGTCGCCTCAGCTCGCGCCCTCATGCAGCGCACGATGCCGATCAATCAGTTCCGGCGTGGCTCAATGGTGATAGAACGGGGACAGCGGCATAATATCGAAAAATTGCTGGCAAGCTGGATCGCGCTCGGCTACGAAGCCACCCCAATTGTGACCGAACCCGGCACTTTCAGCCGTCGTGGGGGTATGATCGACATCTTCCCGATTGCAGCCACACAACCGACGCGCATCGAATTTTTTGACGACGAAATCGACAGTCTGCGCCGTTTTGAAGTTTCGACCCAACGCTCTGAAGGCCAAATTCAGCGGGTGGCAATCACGCCAGCACGGGAAGCAATGCCGAGTCAAGGTCAGCAAGTCGCGGCGCATCTGGACGATTGGTTCAAGAGTCTACAGCCTGCTCAAGATGACATGACCAGTGCCGCGATGGATGCCGAGTCATTGGCTTCGGGCAGCGCTTTTGCTTATCTCGAACATTATATCCCTTTCATGGTTCCCAATCCGATCACGCTACTCGATTACGCGCCGCAAAACACGCTGATCGTCGTCGAAGATTGGGATGATTTACGTGCCAGCGTCAACGAAATCACCGAACATGCTTATAAGGCCTATGAAGAACAGCTTAAAGCTGGACAAATCGCCCCCGATCATCCCCAGCCTTTTGTCGATTGGGACACATTGGAAGCCGCGCTGCGAGAACGTACCGTCATCGAATTAACGAATGCCGCCGATTTCACCGCGACCAATGACCCGTCTCTGCAAACACTGAATACGCTTTTCACATCCGGCGAGCGTTATGGTGGTCAACTGCGTCCGATGCTTACTCGTTTGCGCGACTTACGTTCCAAAGGCGGACGGGTCATCGTCGTTACGCAGCAAGCCGTCCGTTTAACCGAACTGTGGTATGAGCAGGATTCGTCAGGATTTATCCCCACCGTCAATGATCTTACCGATATCCCAAGCGAGGAATCGCTGGTTTTTGTCAATGGCGTGCTGCAAGAAGGCTGGACGCTGCAAACCGATGAAGGGATCCGCGCTCATTTATTGACCGACGCGGAAATTTTTGGCTGGAATCGGCCTGAGCCACGCCGCAGCAAAGCACCCAAACGCTCTCGCCTGCCGGAAGCCGATTATGC
>Ga0163154_10000361_pt1 | contig 68378 bp, 72 predicted proteins | sample OliLakLV19MP9P1_FD_148649 | JGI IMG/M metagenome (GOLD analysis project Ga0163154, IMG submission 148649) | Freshwater microbial mat bacterial communities from Lake Vanda, McMurdo Dry Valleys, Antarctica - Oligotrophic Lake LV.19.MP9.P1 | ecosystem: Environmental > Aquatic > Freshwater > Lake >... | reverse complement strand
GCAGCGGGCACCGAATCTGGTGAATCTGGTGCATATTTGTGTTCATCCTGGTTGATTAAGTAGCCGGTGGCAGCGATGCCTGTGGCCAGGGCGATTGTGAGAGTGATTTTTAATGCTCTTGATGCTTGGCCGAACAGTGCTATCGGGCCGGTGCTAGGATTTGAACCTGTAGTAGCAGTTGAAGGCGCATCGAATCTTATATTTGAAGCCAATTTATTGCCGGAGTTGTCTACCGAGCGGCTGGCGGCCTTCTGCAAATCAGGCGCGGCTGCGAGATTTCCGGGCCGTGCCCTGGCCTTGTCTCGTGGCTTATTCTCTTCAATGATCTTGAGCACATCGTCGAAAGACTGCACACGGTCATCTCGATTCTTTTCCAGCATGTCGGCGAGGAGGGTTTCCAGCCACTGCGGAAAATTTTTGTCGGGAGCGAAGCGCGAAAGCAGGGGAACGCTTTCGTTCTGGTGCATCATTATGGTATCGAATGCGGTGTTGCCGATAAGGGGTGGGCGGCCGCAGAGTGCCTGGTAGAACGTGCAGGCATACGAATAAATGTCAGAGCGCTCGTCAACGCTTTCGCCTAAGGATTGCTCGGGGCTCATGTAGAGTGGGCTGCCGAATATGGTGCCCATGGAAGTAAGGCGCTGGCCCTCGAGGTCGGCTGAACCAAACAATTTGGCAATTCCGAAATCGACAATTTTGACTACAGCTACGCTGCCGCTTTGCTGATCGATGAATATATTGGCCGGTTTGAGATCGCGATGAACAATCTTTTTGTTGTGAGCGCTAACGAGACCCTGCGCCGCTTGCGTGAAAATTTTCACAGCCTCGTTGACCGGTAGCGGCCCTTTCTCGAAGAGCAGGTCGTCGAGTGATCGGCCATGCAGCAGTTCCATGGTGTAATAAGGTTGATTGGAAGCGGCCACGCCAAAGTCAAAGACTCGCACGATGTGCTGGCTTTCAAGCTGTGCGACAGCTTTTGCTTCGCGTTCAAAACGCGCCCAGGCCTCGTGCGAAAGATGAGAGGAACTGATAGTTTTAAGGGCGACGCTTTTGTTTAACATCAGGTGGTGCGCTCTATAAACGCAGCCCATGCCGCCTAGGCCAATTAAGGCTTCGATGCGATATCTATTGTCTATTAGGGTGCCGGCGGATAGATCGGCAGCCGTGTGGATGACAGATTTTTTGCTCGAAGCTTTTGACTTCGCGGAGTCGGCTTTATCCAGTGTGAATCTGGATGACTGAGCCAAGGTGGCGCGCCAATTTTCCATAACTTAAACCAGAGACTTTCGTCTGTTTTGCGCTCATGTTTTGGTCATGAACTGGGGAAGAGCACCACAGCGTTGTTGGTTTTTTTAGCTTGGTCAAGTGCTTCCAGGCCTGTGGCAATGAGGATTCCGGGATGACTGCAAGTATCGGGCATGCTGGCGATGCCGAACCGAGCAACGACACTATTGACGTCGAGCCCCGGTCCAAGCGGTGAATCTATAAGCGCTTCACCAATGCGCATGGCGATTTGCATCGCATCATTTGATTCAGTATGCGGCAGCATTAAAACTAGTTTCGGATCTTTGTAATGGCAAAGAGTGTCGAGAGGACGACAGCAGCTTTGCACGCGAATTGCCACTTCATGTAAGACCCGCACTGGAGGTAAAGTCATTTCTCCACCCAATCTCAGTCCTACTTCAAACATTACGATGGCGTATGGAATTTGATTGCGCTGAAAACGATTGAATTCTTGCAAAATTAGCCAGTAAAAACTGGCTTCCGACATGATGCCTGTTTCTGGGCGGCGCATCTGCTTTTGCAGTAGATCAAGAGCCGTTTTATCAAGATCAACCGGCTGAGGTAAATTTACTTTTGGTGCAGCACGTTCTACTACTGGCTCAGGAGGCCGATCCGGCTGTTTGATCCAGATGGAATTGTCGCCTTTTTTGGCGGTATCGACATAAGAATTTAGAGCACGTTGTGGATCGCTTTCGGCTGAAATTAAGCTCTGAATCAAGCCGGTATCCATGCTGTCGTGGCTCCAGAGCACGGCCGAATCGGGTGTGTCTCCGGCATGAAGAGTCCAACTTGGACCTTCTTCAGAACCAAGAGCAATGCTAATTTTGAGCACAAAAGTAGTGGTGGAAGTAACCGCTTTCCACGGAAGTTCAACTACCGCCTTGGGGTGTTTATTCGCTTGCTGCATGGCGAAACTGAGATCTTGCTCTTCGGGTACCGAAGAGAGTTTGGCCAGTCTTACGTTAGCGTTTGCGGACGACTTGAACGAGTCATGAAGCGGCATTTCTTTGTCCTTAGTTGATATTGAATTTTAAGGTCTCATGAGAACTGCAGCAAAAAAGATTTGCTGTTCCGGGCTGTTGACTACTGGTAAGCGATATCGAGTGGATGTCCTCTCCCTTTTCCTACCCGTTCGGAGCATTCCTATCACGGATTCTAGTCGGGGATTTCTTCCGATATCGGAAGAAATCTAGTTATCAAGTGCCCAGAGCGGCGGGTCTTGGGGTTTGATAGCGGAGCTAGCGGAATTCCCCTTAAAGTAATCACAGATTACAGGCGCGCGCGGGGAGAGCCTCTGGCCTGAATCAAAACAAATCTTTCCGCGTGTTTGTTTCTTTTAACCGGCCCGATTTCTTAATGCTCTTGAGATGTCTTTATCTGACCGTCTAATCTTCGACTGTTCTTATTTTCTCTCATTCCAGCACCAAGCAAACAGTCACTCACCCATTCCGGTCCCCACTCTGTGCCATCACTTGCAAATCCTGAAAACGGATTTTAGTGCTTGACCGTGGATTTACCTCGATTGCGTTGAATCTTGCACTCTTTGCACCTTTTTGCATCGCTCGTCTGCAATGCGATTCGGCTAAGTCCTGGCTTACCACTTTTTCTGACAAAAAAATCAATAAAAGGCTATTACCATGGTCCTATCTCAACCAATGTGGCTTCTCGCCATTTTACTTTTACCTGTCCTCTGGATTGCACTGAGGCGTGTGGGCAAATTCGGTATTACCCGGGTTGATGCTGCACCAGTGAGCTACGGCAGTCGTTTTTTGCTCGTGCTACCACGCGTGCTTCTGGCTTTGTCTTTTGTGGCACTCTGTCTGGCTCTGGCGCGTCCGCAGCGAGTTTACTTCGAGGCTGATCAGTCGACGCAATCGCGGGACATCATCATTGCCGTTGATCGTTCGGGTTCGATGGGTGCACCGATGCCTGGCGAAATGCCCACGAGCATCGTCGGCGAAACCGATCTCGATCGTGAGTATCCCGGCAAGACTGCCGATAAAGACCCCACCAAACAAGCTGACGCCGCTGTCAGGCTGACCCGCTTGCGTATGGCTCAGGCTGCCACTCTCGACTTCATTCGCAACCGTTTCAAAGTCAACGAGGGTGACCGCATCGGCATGCTTTTGTTTGACTACAGCCCTTATTTTTCATGGCCGCTCACAAGCGATCTGAAAATGATCTATCGCAAGATTCGTTTTGCTGAAGATCTGGGTGGCGGTACCAACTTCGGCAGTGTTGATCCCGGTCCTATTGACGCTGCGGTAGATCACTTCAACGAATTCGGTCAGGCCAAAAGCAAAGTGATTATTCTCGTCACCGACGGGGAGGACAATATTTCCGCATCCGCTATGGAAAGACTCGAGGGCAAGATCAACAGCAACAACATCCGTCTTTACGTGATTGGTGTGGGTCCGTCGCTGGCGCAGTACGACGTTGATATCATCCGCCTGGCCGATAAGGTTAACGGAAAAGCATTTCGCGTTGAACAGGCCGGTGATTTGCAACTCGTTTTCAGCGCCATCGACCAGATGGAGCGCAGCAGTGTGGCCGTGCATTCCAGTGAGAAACGCGATGAGCGTTTTGCTGCTTTTGCTATGGCGGCGATTTTGCTGCTCCTCATGGCCGGCTTTGCCGAGGCCATCATCCTCAACCAATAACCAGTGACCTGGAGTTTCATATGCAAACTATTTTAAATTATTTCACCAGGCACCGGATCAAACTCTCCGTACTGGCTGCCATCGTCTGCGTCATAGTGCTTGCACTGGGCGCCAGGCGTGCTGGGCAGTTCACGGTGCCTATGTATCAAGGAGAGTATGCCTACGCCGCCGAGTCTGAGGTAGCTCCGCCGGTGCGCGCGTTTTACGACGCCGGTCTGCAAGCGTACCTCGCTGAAGACTACACTCCGGCCAAGGAACATCTCTCGAAAGCGTATTCGGCTTTGAGTTCTAAGTCGGGCCAGATTGACCCGAGTGAAGACTTGATTGCCTCCGACATCCAATTTCTCCTCGCTCTGACTCATGAACGCACCAAGCAAAAGTTCATGGCTATCGAGGCCTATAAACAAGCTCTGCGTCACAATCCCGACCACATGGCGGCCAAATACAATCTGGAGCGTTTGCTCTTAGAACGTGGTGGCTCAAGTGGTGCAGGAGCGGGTCCGGGCGATACTTCTGCCCCTGGCGGTAAAGCCGGCAAAGACGGCAAGAAGGGAATCTAAAGGAACCAATATGCAAATTATGCATTTCAGCAACCCCGAGTTGCTCTGGTTTCTGGCCGCGATTCCGATTCTTGTCGGAGTCATCTACTGGCTGGCCCGGAGCCGTTCAGCAACTATCAGCGATCAGTTTGGCGAAGAGCAATTGATCGGTCGCTTCAATCAAAAAATCTCTCTTCCGCGTCTGGTGGTTAAATCCATCAGCATGGCTCTCTGTCTGGCCTTTCTTGTGCTTGCACTGAGCAGACCGACGGCCGATTCGGGAAAAACCCATTTTCCCATGGGTACCATCGATGTGATCGCCGTGGTCGACGTCAGCCGCAGCATGGCTGTGCCTGACTATAAAGGCAAACTGCCTGAGCCCTACGCAGACGGACGCCGCCTTGATATGGCCAAGTATCTGCTGCTCAAAGAAGTAATGGGCTCGCTCGACTACAACCGCCTGGGGGTGGTGACATTCTCTGGTGGAGCGTTTCCCCAGGCCTTCCTCACCGATGACCTGCCGGCGCTCGATTGGGTCCTCAAGCGGGCTATGGGCGTAGGAAGCGCACCGGGTGAAGGCAGCGAACTTGGTAAGGCTTTCCAACTCGCCTTTCAACTGTTTGACCTCGACTCTAAGCCCAACCACCGTCGTGTGGTGGTGCTCTTCTCTGACGGTGGAAACGATTCTGAACTGTCGGAAATGAACGCAGTGGTCAAAGAACTGAAAGGGCGCGATATCGACCTCGTGGTTGTCGGTCTGGGTAAAACCACTCCTTCAGCCATTCCCGTCAAGCTTTTGTCTCGCACCGATCAGTACACAAGCGCCGACAACGGCGAGTGGTATCAAGTCAACGGTGAAATCGTCACTTCCAAGCTGGAAGAAAACGTTTTGCTGCTGCTCAAGAACGCTACTGGCGGCCGCTACGTTCGCCTGATCGAGCCCAGCGATTTCTCCATGACGAGAATGATTTCTCGCATGGAAGTGAAAGAAGTGAAGGGGCAGTACGAATTCTTCCCCTGGCTTTTGATGGCCTCATTGCTCGCCTTTCTGGTGGTAGTGGTGGTGCCGAACGATCCGGATCAGGACAGTCGCTTCTTCAAGCGCGGCGGTAAGAGACGGCGCAACCTGAGCATTAGAGGAGGGCCCTGGTTATGACTAAAAATAAAAATCTGGGCTTCTTTTCCTCCCTGGCACTGATTGCTCTTGTGATTGTCGCTTCGGTGACCTTCTCGTCATGGTTGTTCTGGAGCGATCGCGCTAACTGGCCGGTCTTTCCTTCAGATGTGCAGAGCGAGGCCGGCCTCAAAGCCGCAGCTTCACCGGCACCGGAGGTAGCCGCCTCTCTCGAGCGCGATTACGGCTGGCGTATAGGCGATGTCGTCGATGCCACCATTTACTTGAAGCAGAAGCCCGGCACTGTGATTGATATGCACAGTATCGCTCTGGCCGGCGACTTCGAGCTGGTGGGTGCGCCTGAACTGTTCCAGCTGGCTAAGTCAGACGGCACAATAATTTATCGCGCCAAGGTGAAACTGCAAAGTTTCTCGGCGGTGCCGCAACTGGCTCTCAAGGCCAATATCAGTTATCGAGTGCTGTCGACTAACGAAGATATCACCATCGACCTGCCGGCCATCGACCCGTTTACTTCGAAGACGTGGGATGGGCGCGACAAGATTCAGGAAGGCAAGCTAGTGATTCAACACGGCATGCACGGCTGGATTACCCTCGCCTACTTCGTCATTGGCCTGGGCGGACTGATCTTCTTCTGGAAATTGATCCGCTACTTCCGCAGCATTGCGCTCTCGGCTGTGAAAAAGCTTTTCACTTCACGTTTCATCAAGGCGCGCAGGCAGTTTGATGCTGTCTGGGCATTGATGGAAGCCGGTGACCGCAGCCATAATCGTTACGTTGAGTTGGCGCGCATCATCCGCAAGCTCTATGTGATAGAAACCAAAACTTCACTGGAAGCGAAATTCTGGTATCTCTACGGCAGCAATGGTCCGGCTGAAATCGCCGACATGCTGATTGAATGCGACAAGGTGATTTACCTCAATCGCGTTCTCACCGAAGAAGAGCACCAGCACATCAAGCAAATCTTCGATCACCTTGTGCCGGTTTACAGCAAAACTGTAGACCTGGAGTCCGAGGAAGATTGATTAGTTTACGGCTTGTTGCGCCTCTGTCCGAGCAGTTCTTACTCTGAAATTTATCTAAAAGGAAACCAATTATGATCTTCAATCTTCTCGTTCATCTGGCGCTACTTGTGGTGGCGCTCATGTGGCTTGTTCCCGCTGTCACCGCTGGTGGTGTCGCTGTTCGTCAGGGCAGCGCTTTCCGTGGCGTGCTCGCTGTGCTTGCCATAGCGCTGATTAACCACATCGGTTGGCATCTTCTGGCTCTCTTAGGTATCGCCACCGTCATTCCCAACGCTACCATGATTGTCGCCTGCGTCGTGGCCTGGTTCGTGCAGTCGTGCGCCATTGCTCTCACCGGCAAAATCATGCCCGGTGTTCTGCAGGTGCGCACTTTCAGCGCCGCCATGGGTGCGTCTCTGGCACTGACTGCCGTGGGCTGGCTGGTGACGCTGCTGTTCTAAGCGGCCATTACCACTAAAGCAAAAACTTACAAAGAAAGGAGAGCCTATGTTTTTGAGCGTAAAAACTCGGTTCGGTGCTGTCTTCTAGCACCCCACCAGCACCAGGTATGTTTCTCAATTGAACATACAACCGCATTTCATAATGCATCTTGAGCCGTCGCTCAAGCGTACCTGGATCACTGGTGTGGTGCTTTATTAAAAGGACCACCGCACTATGTCACGATCTTATCGTCACACCCCTGTCATCGGCAACGCTTGCGCTGCCAGTGACAAGCCCGGCAAGAAAATTGCCAACAGCACCCTGCGCACCCACGTGCGTCAGGCTCTGCGCACTTGCCACGACTTCGACAGTCTGGTTTTGCCGCTTCTGCGCGAAGTCAGCAATGTCTGGAGTTTCCCCAAGGACGGCAAGCACCGCATGAACCCGGAAAGTTCTTATTTCCGTAAGTGCATGCGTAAATAATCTTCGAGGCCGGCACGATGGCGATTGATTTCGTTGTCGCTGCCGGCCTTGTTGTCCACACATACTTCCAGCAACAAGCAACAGAAGGAAGACAGTAATGTCTACGAAAGAAAATCCCATCGGCGGTCGCGGCAAAGCCGAAGAAGATCGTTGGGCTCGCGAGCAGGACCGGCAGGCCATCGACAAGATGAAGAAAGCCGGCGGCACTGGCACTGGTAAAGATGCCGGCAAAGGCGCCTGCAAGGATCATGCCAGCACCGACAAGAAGGACTGCTGCAAGAAGAAGTAACTAGTTAGAGGTTGCCGGCTGTTTTTTCCTCGGGAAAATTCAGTCGGCAATTTCTTTTTTTTGCTCAATTGTGACATGGCGTAGTAAACATCTGGTCCGCTTCTTTTGTCCGCATTTGTTGTTCGATTTTTGGCTGGTGTAATTTTGAATTTGCCGTTGATTTTACAAATCCCTTATATCTAGTACGTACGCGCTATTTCGGTTTTATGCCGATTTTACCAAAACTATTGTTTATTACTTCTGCAGGTGATGAAGATGAAGTTTTGCCAGAAGATGCGGTTGTCGAAAAGGCAACCGCAATCCTCCGAGCTCGGGGATGGCAGATTCAGGTGCATTATTTCAACAGCGCCGGCTGCCGCGCTGGTTCCGTCACGATGATGCCGCCTGATTCGGTTGGCTTCTAATTAAGTCGCTTACCGGTTTCTTAAATACTCTTTTTCCTGGATTTTTTTCTTTCAATTTTGACATTACGTAGTAGGCCCTTTTTTTGAACTTTTTGCCCGGGTCTGACGTTTGTAAGAGAGGAGGGCAACGAAATGCAAAACGATTTATTCGGTTTTAGTCATAGCGACTGCAATAGTGAGGGGGTCAAACGGTGTACCGACGAGCATTTAGAAAAGCCGACTCAGATTGAGCGCATGCTTGGCGTAATTGACGAAGTGAATGCTGCGTTTGCTGATGACGACGCGGTGCTCGCATTTATATTAGAAACACTGATGGAAGGTGAGGGTCATCATGGTTGTTACTGTCCATCGCCTTGTTACGAATTTATTAGTGCTAGAGAGATTCAATGCCGCAGCTGCAAACTCGAATTCTGGTTGACGGCAGCTACTCTTTTCGCATACAAAAAACGTCCGAAGGCCTGGCTCACAGCCATCATGCTCAAGGAAAATCACATAGTTATTGGCTCACCAACTTTAGCTAAACATCTTGCCATTTCGCAATCAACGGCATGGGAGATGACGAACACTTTGCGCCTGGTTGTGGATGACGAGCACAATGAAAATGAGCTCTTAATTTCATCAAGGCGATTGATGCAGATTTATAACCGCCGCAGTTGCGAAACCGCAGCCGGACAACATCCTCGTAGCGAACAATTGGAAATTGATCTGGCTGAACCCGCTGTGGCGGCGGCGGAGGCAATATCGTCACTGTGTGCAGAGAATGGTGAGGATACGAATTCATTGCCAGACCAGCTTTTGAATTTGATCAATGGTGAGAAGCTGTTTTTGGACCATATCTGTGAGCGATTGGCGTTTCCTGTTGGCGAAATATTGGCTCAACTAACTGAGCTAGAAATAGACGGGTTGATTCTCTCGCACCCGGGCAATTGTTTTACGAAAATTGTTGTGGGGGGCGATTGCGATCAAGATGAGTCGCTTGGCGATTTTAAGCCAGAAGATGTCAATGCGATTGTTCACTTGGCTGCAGTATTGATTAAGAAATTTGCTCACGGAACCAGTCGCAAATTTGCGCAGTTGGCTTTGCACGAATTGTGGTTGCTGCAGGATCATAAACGATGGCAAAAGTTTTCTCTCTTCAGGCTATGTCTGAAGCATCGCCCCATTCATTCTGCCGAGATCCGTAATTATGTTTCGCCAAAACTGGTCAGGTTAAATGGTTCTTTTTGTGCAAAAGCACTTGCCAGATAATTGTTATGGTTGTGCGGAAAATTCAGAATGCCGGGAGCGCGCTCATTTGCGGGTAAGTTGATGGAAGGCAAGGTTGAGATTTTCTTCCGATATCGGAAAAAATTCGGTTTATTGAAACCGTCCGCACTATCCAATTCATCTTTTGAGACACTGAAAAGAATTGGTATTCGCCAGTGCTATTCTGTGCCGTTGTAGACGTCGAGAGGAGCTTATTCATTCATGGAATACCGTCAGCTTGGTAGTAGCAATGTAAAAGCGTCTGTAGTTACGTTCGGGGCCTGGGCGATCGGCGGCGCTATGTGGGGCGGAACAGACGAGAAGAAGTCTATTGAGGCTATTCGTGAATCGATTGAGCTGGGAGTAACTTCTATCGATACAGCACCCATCTATGGTTTCGGCAAAAGTGAAGAACTGGTAGCCAGAGCTATTGCTGGAAAGCGAGACCAGGTACAGTTGATGACCAAATTTGGTCTGGTCTGGGAATTTGAAGAAGGCGAATATTTCTTTGACCTCGTAGATGAGGGAAAGTCTCACAAAATTTATCGCAACGCTCGCAAGAAAAATGTTATTCGTGAATGTGAGAATAGCCTGCGACGACTTAAGACCGATTATATCGACTTATATCAATGTCATTGGCGCGATAATTCATTGCCACTGGAAGAGACTATGGATGCCCTCGGGCAGTTGATTAAGGAGGGTAAAATTCTTGCCGCCGGCGTGAGTAACTTTACCGCTAAAGAAATTCAAGAGGCCAGTCAAATTACACCAGTGGCTTCGGTACAGCCGCCCTACAGCATGGTCAATCGAGGTATTGAAAAGGAGCTTTTACCTTATTGTCGCGAGCACAACGTCGGGGTGATCGTTTACAGCCCACTTCAACGGGGTGTGCTGACGGGTAAATTTAAGCCGGATCACAAGTTCCCGGAAGAAGATCACCGCGCCAATCAGCCGCAATTTACTGCTGAAAACATTGAGCGCATCAATAAATTTCTCGCTGGCATCAGCCCTATTGCTGAAGCCTATAATGCCACTCTAGGGCAGCTTGTAATTTGCTGGACACTGGCACAACCCGGCATTTCTGCCGCCATCGTAGGGGCGCGTGACAGTGAACAGGCTAAGCAGAACGCTAAGGCCGCGCAATTGAAGGTGTCTCCATCTGACATTGATTTGATTACAGAAAAACTCCAGATGTTAGAGCTGGCTGCAGTCTAACTGAAAATCTGAATGCAAACTATGTCGGGGGCAGCGGCCGCTTACACAGGTGGAGTGCTGGGATGGCTCCACTCTAGTTTTACCGTAGCCAGGCCTTCGAACTGATCTTGTAAAAGAGATTGGTCGTCGTTTATATCAAGACAAAAGTTGGAGTCGAGATATTGCAGGGTTTCGTCGCCGCTTTCAATATGTCCGAGGAGGTGAAACAACCCTCCCCGGGGCTCATTCTCTCCCGCAGCATCACCATAAGTAATTAACTCCGCTTCCTTGCGATAGTCAATGCCAAGCTTTTCGAGCAGGTTAAGGAAACTCTTTGGATAGAAATTTTCGCGGTTCTCTGCAAACCATTTGCACCCGTCACATTTGCAATCCTCGCAACTGCCCGTTGGAATGCGCGCATAAATCTCTTGGTTCTTTGTTTGGTCATACCAAATCCTCCAAGTACCTAAGGTAAGTAAACGCTCTGTCACAGACTGGTCCTCCATTCAACAGGCTAACACACACTAGTGATTGAGAATGCGGTCTCACTTTTCCAGAAGAGTAATGACCTGCTCAAACTCTTTATACAGCTCGGTAGAGTAAAAAAGCCGAGCAATTGCTCAATGTTTTTTGCCAGAAGGAAGTCTGATTTTCTTCCGATATCGGAAGAAAATCTAGCCACCGACAGCCGTGGTCAAACCCGCTAAACAAGCGCTAAAAACCCACAGTTGTCATTTCTGAAAAGCACATCAATAGACCGGTCTACTAATTTGAATTGAAAAAACAAGACCAGAAAGCGGCGAACCGCTAACTGATCTTGTTTAGTGGCCCGCAGACTTGCCGAATTGGCGACTCACCCTGGTTTCGAGTGAGCCGCCCATCATTCAGCGCATCAGAAGATTAACGCTTGCGCGTGGTCTTCTTTGCAGTCGTGCCCTTTTTCGCAGCCTTGACCGGAGTCTTGGCGGCGGGCTTGCGCACGCGAGGCTTCGCCTTGGCCTTGGGAGCCGCAGCGACGATTTCGGCGACCACCGGGGGGTTGGCTTCGGCACCAGCGGCAGTGTCAGCGTTTCCGCCTTCACCTTCGCCATTGCCTTCACCTTCCGCCTCGATCAGATCATGCCAGTCGTCGTCGGGAGTAACCTCCTCGTCGTCGAGCGTGACATTGCCACCGTTCTCGAGACCACCGGCCTCGGCTTCGGAGTAGATCTTGAAGTCGGCGCCCAGAATCGAGCGACGGCCGTCGTTACCGCGGATGAACTCCACGCACTCACCGAACAACTCGCCCAGGCGATACTCGCCCGAGAAGAAGCCCGGTGCACGACGATCGTAGTCGCGCAGGTGACCATTGAGCAGGTCGTCCCAGACGTAGCCGGTCTCGTGCTCCTGGTGCTGAAGCTTGGTCAGCGACGGCTGAGTGTGCTTCGTGGTGGTGTGCCAGCCGGAGGACAGCATGCCACCGAAAGCGCGAACGATGCTGTAACCACGCTGCTCCCATTCGATGAAAGCGGCGTCGCCCGGATGCCGGCGCTTGAAGTCGCCGATCATATAGAGCGTGTGGTCGTTGACGAGCAGTGCGGCCTCATAGCCCAGCACGCGAACGCGCGGGTTCTGATTGAGGTAGAGGAACTTTGCGAAGTCCGTGGGCACCTTGCGGTTCGGGTCAGTCGGTTCGTCCGACCGCTCCGGATTGTTTGCCACGTATGCGTCGCGGGTTTCCTTCTCCTGCTGCACCCATTCCATCAGCTTGTGCTCGGTGCGAACACCGGGAATGTAGACCACCTTTGCGCCGCCTGCGCCGAAGGAAGCGATATACTCGCCGGCCTTTTTGCGCATGTAACCGAGCTGGTCGTCGAAGATGCCGGCCTTGCGGGCTTCGGCCACTTCGGGGCTGTCGATAGCGGGGTGGAGGTAGTTCTTCTCGTCCTCGGTGAGTGACTTGAAGGCCTCGTGATCGATCATCGCGCCTTGCAGCACCACAAGCTTGGGCTTGTAGTCGGCAATGTAGGCGCGGATGATCTGGTGGAGGTTGCGGTCGTGGTGCGGCCAAAGTGCGTTAGCAATGGACACCACGCGCGAGCCGTCAGGAAGCGTGAGCTTGAAAATCCCGGCCTCGGCGAGCGAGGTACGCGGGATTTCCTTGACGACGACACTTTTGAAACGCGTTGCTTTGTTAGCCATAATGAGATCTCCTTATGCTGAAAGCGCGCCGTTGTCATCGATCGCCTTGAAGAGCGAGATGACCGCGTCGGCCAGCTGGTTAGAGTTCTCCAGACGGAGAACGTTCGGGAAAGATACAGCGTTGTACGGATGCGGGATGACGATCGCCGAGAGCGCGCTCTCCGCCACGTCAACCGCAGTCGCCGCCTTGTCTTCAACGATCACCGGAATGCGGCCGTCAAGCATGAGATGCTTCTTGCCGCTGGTGCTCGAGTAGATGATGTTCTGCTGAGGAACGATGTGGCCCAGATGACGAGCGATGAGCTCCTGCGTGACCACGCGCGCGATACCGGTCTGGAACGTCTGCGAGCCGTCGGGACGGACATCGTTGGCGCCAGGGGTGTACGTGCAGATCATGATCTGGATGTTGGCAGCGGCGATCAGCTCCATCTGCTCGATAATGCCAGCGTAGGGCTGGAGATTACCGTAGCCATCAACACCACGCCGCGCAAACGCCAGGAAGGCGTCGGCGAACTGCTTGGGATTGATCGGAGTGGTCGGGTCACGGCCGATGTCGTAGTACTGACGGGTGGTGGTGTTGAAAGTGAAACCGTAGTGAACACCGACGAATCGGTTGAACGCGGCTTCCCAGTCGAACACGACGCCGTGCAGGTCGAACATGACGACGCGGGCCCACTTGAAGTGCGGGTCGGCGGGATTGGTCACGGAAGTCGGGGGCCAATTGGGAGCGGTTGGTGCCGCACCCAATTCGACCACCTTTTTGTTTTTCTTGGTCATAGTTATTCTCCTTGCGGATTGTGAAAGAAACACAAAGACAGGCACCGGATATGGTGCCTGTCTAGGGGTTGATTGGACGCGGTCTTAGTAACCGCTGGAAAGGCTGAACTTGCCCTCGAAGAGCAACGCCGAACGGAGTTGACCCGTTTCGTCGGTGACCTTCAGAATCGGCAAAACCTGGATGTGAAGCTTGCCGTTGTGCACAAGGCCGGCTCCCAGTCCATGCTGCCAGTTCGGGTAGGTGGCGTAGCCCATGTAGGAATGGGTTTCGTCAGCCAGGTGGCCGAACTCGATGCTACGCAGCGTGTGACCCTTGGTCATACGACGAGCGCGCTTGGCGAGGCGGTGAGTGTGGCCATGGCCAACGCTCTGGAGCTGAGAATCAGCTTCGGCGTAAGGGCTCTGGCCGGGCTTGCCGCGCACGATCTTGCCGTGGATGAACTTGAAGTCATCGTTGATCAAGATGCCACCGCCGCCGCCGCCTTCTTCGTTCGGTCCGTAGATGAACGTGATCGGGTCGTGGGGAGTGTAGCCCATCAGCTGATGGAAGTTCAGGATCGGCTCCTGGGTGTGCGGATCAACCAACGAAGCAACGCTCGCATTGGGGTCGATCTGGGTCCGGCGGTTGCGGTCTTCATGGTTGCCCATGATGTAGAACAGGTGCAGACAGCCGGAGACGGCGATGACCTCATCCACGAGACGACGGGTTTCGTCGAGTTCGGCCTGGGTGTTGGCGATTACGCGAGGGGCCTTGGGCCAGCGCGAGAGACCAAACATGTCGGCAGCGTCACCGATCAAGATGACGATGTGCGGCTTGAGATCGCCCAACCATCCCTTGACCTGCCACGCGACCTGCTTATCGTGGGCAGGGATGTGCCAGTCAGGAATGATTGCAACCCGGGTGCCATCCGGCAGGTTCAGGTTGATGATGCCGGCGAAGGTCAGATACCCGAGGGCCTTGTCCTTGTTAAGCTGCTGGATCTTTTCGAGCAACTGCTGGCGAATAGCGTTCACGTTGAGTCCACGGCTCCGGGCCAGTTGCGCGATCGTCTTCGAAAGACGACGCTGAACGGAACCGTTAGCCGGGGACACCGTGATTATTTTTGAATTGTTCATGGTGTTTTCCTTTGGCCTCTTACCAGCGAGGCGTGATTAGAGAAAATGAGCCTCGAATGGTGAGGCCGCGTTAAAGAACCTGTTGTTCGCTGATGCTTCGTCCGGAGTGGAGTTGGGCAGCAGAGGAAACAGGCGGGCTATGCACGCAGCCCTCAGAAGAGATCTGGCAAAATCTTCTTTGAAAAAAGTAAATTCGTTCTGGAACCCATGAGACATCAGCTCTAGCAAGAGCGCGAGGAGGCAGATGTTTTAAGGGAATGCCTGGGGGTTAGAGAAAAATTTCCTATAACAGGCGAGAGAAGAACGTGATTTGAGACTATGTCTTTCCCGCGCACAGGCACAATGCCTTTAGAACCTGCTTAAGCACTACTAACCAGTAGTTAACACCTCTCGCGATTTGAGTGAGGTGGTATTCAAGGTGAAAGATGAGAACCAGCTATTGTTACCCAGCTCTGTAAATAACTGCAAAGTTCTCTTTCTTGCCAAGAGGGTACCGCCTGAAGAATATTTTCGGGGTACTCTAAAACCGTGATATGAATGGTGGAAGTACAAGCGCGGCAATGCTCATTAAAGGTTCGCAAAGCTCGCGCGAGGCAAGACTTAATGGGCAGTTTTAATCTGGAGTGCGTGAGATTTTCTTCCGATATCGGAAGAAAATCTCACGCGATAACTCAACCTGGGAACGATTACCGCCTGCGGAAATCAGGCCACTTCTATGAAACTTGCTGCACGTTGGTAAAGAGCGATTCACGGGGATTGTGATTTTCTTTTGCCAGATCTTTCAGCTTACGGAAAAGCACCACCTCTTCGGAGGTGAGCTGCTGCGGAATCAAAACATCTATAGTGACAAGTTGATCGGCCCCAGCCAGTCCTAATCCTTTTAGGCGATAGACTCGTCCCGGTTGCGTCAAAGGCTGAATCTTCATAACCACACGGCCGGTGGCGGTGGGAATTTCAATTTCTGCTCCAAGCATCGCTTCGTATAAAGTGATGGGTACATTCACCGCTATGTCGCGACCCAGAACATTCAAGACCGGATGTTTTGCTAGCTTGATCTTGAGGATCAGATCGCCATGGGTAGTGGCCCGCATGTCCCATTTGCCCTGCCCAGTTTTGCGAATTTCCAGCTCGTCGTAGAGGCCGCGCGGAAGCTCGATATCGAGCGTACGTTCTACCGTAAAGTAGCCAACGCCACGGCAGGTTTGGCACTGCATACGGTTGACGGGTTTGAGGTTGATGCACTCTTCACAGGCTTTTGGATCCTGAATAGTAATTTGTCGCTTGCAGCCTTTCACAGCTTCTTTTAAGCTGACGTCCACTTCCATTTCTAGAGACTGAGGCTGAATTTTTCCGGAGGCGCCCTTAAGTTCCTGTGTTTGACTCTGCGTCACCACGTTTTGTACGCCTGATGTTACCTTAGTCCAGAGTGCGCGTACATCTGTAGTCTGGCGAAATACTGAGCTGTTTTTGTCGTATTCGCGCCGTTTTGCGGGTTCAGATAGCACTTCATAGGCAGCTCTGATATCCCGCCATGTGCGCTGTTGCGTCTCGGGATCGCTGTTGGCCGCCTCGGAGTATGGACCTACTTTGTCATTGAGCTCGCTATAAGCTTCATGCACTTGCTCCGTAGATGCATTGGGGCTAACGCCGAGGATGTAATAGAAGTCCTTGGCTTGCGATTTAGTCTTAGTTTTATCGTCGTCAACTGCCATGAACAGAATGTCTTGCTGTGATTGCCAATCAGATGATTTGTGATAGTAGCACTAGATTAGACTTGGCCATAAGTAGAACAGAATTGCTTCTGATACGACTCACGAAGAAGTGCGACTTTTGCATCCCAATGATTGGGCTCTGGAATCTGCCTGATAAGGACTAGTAACGGTCTGGTAGTAATAAGTAAAATGGATTCCTGATTCGATCATACACAAATGGTTAGCTCATGTAGACTATTTTGCCCAGTTTTGAGGCGAATTAACGCGCTCAGGAACTGGCTTAAATTGCAATTTGAGAAAAAATTGATGGCCTCAGCTCATTTATTTATCTGACTCTTTTGACCGGATAGAATCTGTCGACTAGCGTCGGCCTTAAGCTTTCTCGATAAGTATTGATGGAAAAATTTGGTATTGTCCGCAATACCGGAAATGTAACCGAAGCGCTGAATAATTCCCGGCGTCGTAAAAACCGGGTTGCGTCTTCTTTCCACCGCAAGTATATTCGGAAAGTCCCGACAATAAATTGACTGGGGTTTTTGCATGGTAGTAACTCGTTTCGACCTGGCCAGCAGAACGGCCACAGCTACAAGTGTGTCGGCAGCCGGTTCCGCTCGCGCCCGCCGCGCTCAAAAGCTATGGAAGCCTATTGTGATTGCTCGTCCCGACAACCACCCCTACCATTGCCTCTGCACCCAGGTCCAAATGGGGCTATCTGAAATATGTCCGGCTAACATTCTCGGGCAATTTCTGCATCAGTCGTCACATTAGCATGAGCGATATTCCCAGCCGTCCAGTGCTCGTTTTTGCGAAGAGCCTGACTGAGCAAGTTTGAGGCAATTTTCTAAATCGCTCTGCATCTCGTCAGCCGTCTGGTAACGATTATCAGGATTTTTTTCCACAGCTAGGAAAATGATGCGCTCCACTTCCACCGATGCCGCAGATTTGGGCAGTCCCAGGCCTCGCGGCGCTTCATGAATTTGCTTGGTCATCATCTCGAATGGTGACTCAGCTTCGAAAATAGACCGCCCCGCCAGTAGCTCATACATGACGCAGCCAAGTGAATAAATGTCTGTACGGTGATCGATTTGCATGCCAGAACATTGTTCGGGACTCATATAGACCGGACTACCCAGCGCCTCCCCGGCCTGGGTAAGCACTGCCAGATTTTCGCTGCTCGTGAGATTTTTAGCTATTCCGAAGTCGACAATTTTGGCTAGGTCATGGACGCCTTTTAAGCTTACCAACATAATATTGCTGGGTTTGATATCCCGATGCATGACGCCGCGACTGTGAGCATGAGCAAGTCCAGAGGCAACTTGAATGAAAATTGGTAGGGCGCGAAGTAAGGGAACTGAAAAGCCACCATCCAGTAGCGAGCTGGCGCTGATGCCGTGAACGTAGTCCATGACCAGATAGGGACGCCCATCGGCCAGCCAGCCAAATTGTTTAACTGCCACCGTATATGGAGAACTAAGTCTACTGGTTAGTTCTGCTTCTCGGTTGAAGCGGCCAACCAGTTCTGCGTGATTAACCAAATTAGCATGCATAATTTTGATCGCTACTTCGCTGTTACTCAGAATATGAGTTGCTCGGTAAACTTTGCCAGTGGCGCCATTGCCAATTTCGGCCAACAACTGAAAGCCATCCACCGTATCGACGGAACCGGCAGGCGTATTGACTAAGACCAGTGGCGAGCCGTCAGCTGGGCACTTCACTACGTCACTTTTAAAGGTCAAATTGCACATCAAGCACAATCGACTTTGTTGTGGGGTTGCAGATTCCATCTTTGCTACCTTAAATCCAGGGCCAGCATTAGAATAGCACTGGCATAGGTTAAGCACCACTTTGAGCTCGGGCAGAGGGTTGCCCCAGATTGGCATCTGCAAGCTCTGAGCTAATTTGCCGAGATTGTCAGCTAATTTGCAGATGCCACCATATCTGGTAGCATCAGAACTTTTTATCAGAAGACCAATGAAGCCATCACTTTGGCTATGATCATAGACTGCTCGAGCTCTTGCATGATCTCGTTGGCATCCTGATAGCGTTGTGCTGGATTTTTGGCCACAGCTTTGCGGACAATTCGAGTCAAGTCATCGGCCATAAATGCGTTAGACAAATTCAGCGGTGCCGGCTCCTCCTTAATGTGTTTGGTCATCAGTTGCACCACATCTTTTGCGCTGAATATTGGTCTGCCAGTAAGCATTTCATACATGACGCAGCCTAGCGAATAAATGTCGGTGCGATGGTCGAGTGGGATGCCCTGGCACTGTTCAGGACTCATGTAAATCGGACTGCCGACCGCTTCACCGGTGCGGGTCAGGTGCAGTGCGCTCCTTTCACTCGCCGATAGCGTCTTGGCACAACCAAAATCAACGATTTTAACCAGCTCAGCAGATCCTTCGTCAACCAGCATAATGTTGCTGGGCTTAATGTCGCGGTGCATGATACCTTGTTTGTGAGCATGGGCAAGGCCGGTGGCAATCTGTATGAATATCGGAACCGCGCGTTCTGCTGCGAGCGGCTCTTCAGCTAACAACGAACTAACGCTGACGCCGTCTACGTATTCCATGACGATGTACGGACGGCCGTCGGGCAGCCAACTGAAATTTGTTGCTCCCACGGTATGAGGCGAATTTAGTCGTCGGGTTAAGGCGGCCTCCTGATTAAATCGGGCAGCGGTCTCCTGTTCCTTCGCTAGAAGGTCGTGCATAATTTTTATCGCATAGACTCGCTGTGTTGAGCTTTCGATCGCCTTGTAGATTTTGCCGGTGGCACCCTTGCCCACCTCTTTTTCAAGTGTGAATCCGGGCACGTGGTCGGCAGATTTAACCTGCTTTCCCAGCAATATGAGCGGAAAGCCGTCAGTAGGACAGCGTTCAAGATTGCCCCGATCCTCGAGGTTGCAGACCAGACATAGTCGTGCTGAATTTGCTAAATCGTACAAAAGAACCTCTGGCAGTGCGTCTAATGCTGAGGGTCTCGATGACTTGAAAAGAATTCATTAGTTCCGCTCCTTTTGACATCAACGGCAAATTTTTTGAGGAAAGAAAGTGATGATAAAATGGCGGCGTTGTACTTCGCGCAGCTCCCGCAGACTCCTGCTAGACTGACATGTTCTTCCGATATCGGAAGAAAACTGAGGGAAATCATGGTCACTAATCGCCCCAGCTATGAGCAATTTGCTGCACTAATGGCCGAGTCAATTAAACCGGACGGGCTTAGTGGCAGCCTCAAGTATGACAGTGATGCTTTTGCTCTGGTCGAGTCGGACGAGCAGGGTAAACCGATGCAAAGAATGTTGCTTGGTCATTATTTTGCTGAATATTGCTCGCTTGATAGTAGTGAGCGTCCTCAGCTGCTCAGTAAAGTGCGCAGTCTCTATGGCGAATCGGCTTTTCCCGCCAATTATGAAGACGCTGGCTTGCGGCTGATGCCGCACCTGATCGATCGCTGGTCTGTTTTTCGCACAAATATGAATTTGGCTCTGGGAATGGCTAAGGAATTGGACGATCCCAATGTTGATGTCACTCCTGACTTTGCTCCTTTCGTTGTTATTGCTGATGCTTTTGCTATGGTGCTGGCTCTCGATTTAGATTGGTCAAGCAATTTAAGGTGGAAGGCGATTACATCATAGCCATTCCCGATAATAATCAGCTGTTGATCACTGGTTCTGAAGATACGCGAGGTCTGACGGCGCTTTATCAGATGCTTGCTGAAGCGCAAAATCTTTTGCAATCACTTCCGCCTGTGCTGATTGAAAAAGATGAAAGCGGTTGGAGGCGTTATGCGCCGCCGCTGTTACACCCGTTAAATCCGCTCTTGCGCCAGCTTGAGACAGCATATCTCAGTGACATTTATGGTAGTCAGAAAGCCCTTTTGCTCTCATCTATGGACGTGGAAAGTTTGCCAATTCTTGATTATGAAAAACGCGAAAGTGAAGATACGGTTCACACCTGGACAGTGATTCCGCAGGTTCAGCATGCCCTTGTGCCTGAGACCGATTATGTCAAATTTGTCTCTTATAGTGACGGTCATGGTCCTGATGATGGTCATGGTGGCGCCATGAACACCCTGGCATCAGCTACTTTTGAGCGCGTCAAAGAAGTGATGGGAGATAATCTCGTCGATGTGGATCAATATCCGGTGCGCTATTTGATGCGAGCTTATCCGACACCAGCAGAGCTTTCAGCTATCGGTCAGCTCTGGTAATTCTGTATGCGCGAGCTACGCCATTAACCCTGTGCCTATGCCGTGGGGTGATCACCACGGCAGGCCCATTTGATGTTTCCATAATAGTTCCTGAAACCTTTGTTCTGGCTGTGTTTCTCGTTAGGGTGCTCTGTATCACCACCTTCTACTTCTTGGAACCATTCATACAGCTGCAAACCTTTTAACTCAACACCCATCTCTTACTTAAGAACATTTATTAGCTCGCAGAGCTGATAAGTGGGGTGTCGTGTGTAGAAGCATGCAGCTGAGCGAGTGTGTCCGAGGGGCAAGTTGTGATTTTTTCTCAACCGGTCCGGCAATTCATGCCGCGCCAAAACAAGGAGCAAATATTATGACTACGAACAGCGCAACCATCAGCAACGACGTCAAGCCCGCAGCGCGTGCCCTCGACGTCAGCATTGTCAACGCTCCCGAACTGCGGTTCGGCAGCTTCATCGACAAGGTCATCAAGGGTCAGCCCAACGCCAACAAGGCCGCTCGCCGTGCTTTCCGCCGTACGCTCTCCAAGCTGCGCACCGGCACCCAGCCTTACTACGTGATCGTCGCCCCTGGCCCCACCACCTCCGGCAAGTCCGAACTCGGTTTCCGCTTCGGCGAGTTCTTCCATGGCAATCGCCTGGCGGTGCTCAACATCGACGGCAGCGAGTACATGGAGAAGCACAACCTCAGCAAGCTCACCGGCGCCAGCCCCAACCTCGTTGGTTACACCAACCGCAAGGATAGGGACTACGTCGCTCCGCTGGCCGATGAGGTCGACGGCTACGCTCAGCTCAGCCAGCACAACCTCACTCGTTCGCGCCTGGGTTCCAAGACTCCGGTTACGGTGGTTCTGATCGACGAGTGGGAGAAGGCCTGCAAGGAGTTCAACGAAATCCTGCTGAGCATCTTCCGCACCGGCCGCTACACTCTGGGTAACGGAGAAGTGGTCGACTTCAGCCAGTGCCTCTTCATCATCACTGCCAACATCGGTTCGGCGGCGGTGGAGGAAGCTGGCGAAAAGCGCGGCATCGGTTTCCGCAATGGTGGCGAGAAGACCATCGTCACTGTGGAAGAAGCCGACAAGATCATCAACGATCACCTGCGTCACTTCGCACCGCCCGAATTCCGCGCTCGCGTGGAAGAGAACGGTGAGTTCTGCATCTTCCATCGGCTCTCCGATGAGCACATTGCCGAAATCTGCGAACTGAAGGTCGCCGAACTGGTGGCCAGCACGGAGAAGATGGGCAAGATCACGATCGACGTCGACGCCGACGCTCGCAAGTGGTTGCTCGAGACCACGGGTTCGGTGCCGAAGCTCAATGGCGGCATCAAGACCTACATCATCGACATGCTCGACAACGAGCTGCTCAAGGGCACCATCGTCGCCGGCGACGTCGTCCACATTTTCCATGTGGAAGGCGCCGATCACCTCGACTTCACCGTCGACGTCAAGCCGCTGGTGTTTCTCAGCATGGCGGAGATGGAAGCTGAAATCGCGGCTACGCCGGTTCCTGCTCCGAAGGGTAAAGGCGCCGTTGTGGCTTCGATTACCCAGAAGAATGTCGGCGCTCCGGCCGTGGAAGATGGTAGCGTTAGCACCACTGGTGATGCTAGCTCTACTGTCCCCGCTGCCCTCGTTTCTATGCAGCCGTTCGACATGGTCTATGGCAGCGACAGCGCGGAGAACCTGGAGAAGATCACGGCCTCCATCCGCGCGGCTATTGAGAAGACGCCTCACAGCCTCGCTCTCAAAGTCGACCTCTGTCTGGTCGAGCCCTTCGTCGCCAACATCGAAGTGATGTCGACGCTGGATGGCATGCGTGCGATCAAGGCCCGTTACACCGGCCTGCGCGTCATCCTCAAGGGCGGTGAACTGGCCTGAGCTAACAGCAGCCGCTTTGTTGTGCCTTGGAAGCAAGGTGTGACTTCGCGGCTGCATTTTTCTAAACCAAAGTTAGAAGGAGATTTATTATGACAAACGCAAACAAAACTCCGGTGATCACGGAAGTGGTTCTGGAACTCGAAGGCAAAGGCCTTCTGTCGGGCGTCGTGGGCGATTTCATCCTCTCGCCGACCCGTGGCAGCGAATACTTCTACGAGGGTTGCCTCTATGAAGTGGTGCACGCCATCGAGACCATCGGTGACGCCAGCTCCCCTCAGGGCAGCATGCTCATCGACTTGCTCAGTGTGCTCTATCCGGAACCGGAGAAGGCCACCAATCTGTTCGCCGGCATGAAGAAGATCAACGCCGGCGACAAGGTCGACGAAGATCAGCCAATCATCCTCGCGGGCGGATTCGGCCTGGTGATGAGCGGTGCCAAAGAGCGTCTGCTCTACCTGCGCCTCAAGCTGGTGCATGGTGCCGTGCAGAAGAGTTTCATCGCTCAGCTGGCCGAAATGCAGGCTGGTGGGTCAACCAAGAAGAGCTAAACCCCTAACAGAATCAGGCCCGTGATCCCACAACGCAAATAACGACCTCGTCGTTATTTGCGTTGTGGGATCACGGGCCTTTTTCTCTCAACCGTACTACTACTGAGTGTAGCAAATGCGTGCGGGGTCAGTAATTATTAGGGTACCGTCTACTTCGGGATGCCCGCCATCTCTGTGTTTCAATCAGAAAATCAGATAATCGTGTTTACCGCCCCGGTTTTTCTATCGACCGAGAACCACCCCATGGTGGCAGTATGATCCGGCAGTTGCTCAAAGACATGCACAGTCCATGAGCTGCCGTCCTCGTCCGGCTCCGCTTCGACCACGGCAAGACCATTGAGTTTGGTCGATTTGCCCTGGGGGAATAGGGAGAGAAACTTTTTCACATCGGCTCGTCTTTTGATTAATTCGACAGCCTGGACGGCAGAGATACCTTTAGCTAATGCGTCATGCTTTGCGGCTTTGCTTGAGGCAAGTTTTGTCACTTTGCTCACAGCAGACACTGGCTCAGCTAAAGCGGCTTGACCCAACTGCAAAGCTACGGCTACAAATACTATTGGTAAAAGCCACTCAGGGCAACGGTTTTTCATATGAACTGAAAAATTCATTGCTTCTCCTTCAGTAGCCGGGCACACAGATTGTCACGTCGACAAACCAGACAAGTATACCAATCACACTAGAGGGAGAATGCAAAAATTCAAAACAATTCAAAGATGAAAAGTAGCGGAGTCGTGGCTACTGGAGTCTATAGGCTGAGTAGAGTCCACTCTAATTTTACTTTGAATGACAGGCACTTCATTGCTCTCTTTCGTCCATAAGGTGGTCGTGCCGTGATCATCAAAGCGTACCAGAGTCCACTTTGAAGCAGTTGTCGCTGTGCCGGCATGCACGCGAACGGCAAATTCCTGAGCGTTATCGGCCTGCTTAAAGGGCAGTTCCACAGGCTTTCGCGCCTTTATTGCTTCGCTCAAAACATATTTGAGATCTTCGGTGCTCGGTACCGAGCCCATTTTATACAAAACAATGATCTGGGTAATTTTTGAGCTTCTATTGGCGGCGAGTGACATAGTTGGACCTCGGCTGCTTCTTGTATCCCAACCTATTGAAGCAGCGATTTGTTTAGCAAATTTTTTTCTGTCGTAAAAACTGTAAAGCAAAAGTAAAGGCGCATTTACTAACTCAAAAATGACTTTCTTCCGCCAACAAGTTTCCCTTGATTCCCTCGTCCATAGTTTAAACTGTGGTCTTCGTATTGGTGCGGGGTCAAAGATATTCGCGCAGTGTTTGATTTTCGAAGAACGAACGGCAATTGCCTGGCCATTGCCGTTTTATCTTGCCTGCTATCGCCTCCGGTATGGGCCGAAACAACGCCCACTCTGGCGGTTGTACCGGCAAAAAAGAAAGGCACGTTTGCCTTTGCCCGCGATAAATTTCCCGGTGGCATGAAGAATCCGGAAAATTCGCCCAGTGCCGGTGTCGGCAGCAATTTAGTGCAGCGGCCCAAGCGTGATTTATTCGTCGCTCTCTCACTTGATCAATTGGCCGCACCAACCAGAGAACTGGCCGAAGCTTTAGATATTTTGCCCCTGCTCCATGAAATACGTGACAACGGTGCCAATTTGAGCGCCGAGCGCAAAGAAGAAATTCGCGAGAAGATTGTCAAAACCGTGCTGGAAAGCTACCTTGATGTAGCCAGCCTCCAGGGCGAGGCAGAAAAAGAGCGCAACAATCTCGAGGCCCTGCGGCAGAATTTAATTGAAAAAAGAGATCGCGCCGTTGAAACAAACAATGCCGTTAACTTCATGACCTCAGGCACACTCAACACTGTGGGATCAATTCTTGGATTTCCCAAGAACGCTAATCCGTTGCCAGGCAACTTAAATCAGATGCTTAGCGGCGTTGTCTCTACCAGCATGTCTATGTATTCACTCAAGCAAAGCAATGGTGGAAAAACTAAAGGGGGCGGAAATTCCACAGTGGTGGCGGAATTGTTCGGACGGCCCACCGACCGGCGCACCACTTATCCGGAAAGTGTGTGGCGATTTTTGCACAGCAACTCTTTCGACCATCCTGATCGCACAAGAGTGGAGATTTTAGAGGATTATTGGATCAGTCGTAAATGGCTTGAACGCCACGGTTCGAAGCATGAGCAGGCCAAAATCGACCTGGTGTGTGGTGTGGAATCTGCTCGCAATTCTATGACTATCGATGACTTGAGTGATCAGATCAATATCATTACTGACATTTCCTCCGTCTCGTCTCTAATGTCGCATCATCTGCGCGATTTGCTGCGTATGACTGAATCTGATGTGCTCAAATAACTACTTGAAAATTTCGGCGAATTCTTCGGTGGTGCCTTTGAAGTTGTTGACTTTTTCTTGCTTATCCACTTTTTTGTAAGTGGAGGGAACTTTAAAATCAGCAGGTGATGCCTCTTTGTGTTCGCACTTGCCCACGTCAAATTCAATATTTTCGGTGCCGGTATTATTGATTACAACCATGCGCATAGGCACTCCAGGAGCCACCGATGCACCAAAACATTTGTTCAGAACGCGGCTGTTTGCCAGGGGGAGCCCCGTAGCCTCGATCATCCAGAGTTTACCTTCTCGCACCATTAACCTCTGCCAGGTGTGCAGTTCTTTGGAGCTGCCGTAATTTTGTCCGACTAATAAATATTTTTTGCAATCGAGACCTTTAATTTTATCGCTTGTGGCAGTGGTCACTTTCATGGTGCTGGGATCACCTGGCCTGAACATGCTGCAAGAAGTTGTAAAATTTGTTTTGAAATCGAGCGCCGCGCCTTCCCAGTAAACCTTAGTGTTGGCATTGCCATATTGAATCTGCCAGCGTGGCGGACGCATCAGGATTACTTGATTTAGGTCAAGCAACTCAAGGCGAATACCGTCTTTGCTGTAAAGCAGATTGGTAAATCCCATCATTTCGGATTTTTGTTTCAGCAGTACCGCCGGTGCAGACTTCGCGGGCAAGCACAAGAAAAGCGAACACACAAGTAGTGTGAATGCCCTCAGACTCATGTGTGCCGATGAAATTGTCACTTAAAACCGCTGTTCCTGGTTGTTTGGATGGCACAATGTTCCCTGCTGCGAACTAGACCAAACGAAACCTAAACCATGCAGTTTGCGATCAGAAAATGTCAAAGTTGCAATCGCCGACGGCTGATTGACAACAATGCTCGGGTCTCTGGCGAATGATTGGTCAACAGCTATCCAACTCGACAGTTGTGCTACATTGTCGGCATCATTAGTCAGGGGAATCCACATGCGTAATTGGCAGCTGCGTAAAAAGTGCTGAAAGACGCCGCCAAACTCGGAAAAGATGTCTCTTTAGTTTACATCAGTCGCAATGAGCCGCCTAAAGGCGAAATACTGGCTTATCGACCGGGTCATGAAATAAAGCGCGAAGCTTTTGCATTACTGTACGACATCAATACAAACCAGACACACGAAGCGCTAATCGATCTTAAAGCCAACAAGCTTGTCTCCTGGAATCTTCAAGAAGGCGTGCAGCCGATGCAGCTTGAGGAAGATACCAGTCTTGGCACAGACCTGATTAATGCCGATGCGCTCTGGAAGCGTGGGCTGGAACGGCGTGGTATCAAGAATGCCGACGACGTGCATTTCGAGATGTTCGTAGTGGGCAATCCGGTAGATATCGAAAATCCAAGTGGTGCTCGTTTGTTGCGCGCTTATAGGGAAATTGCGGCCGATTCTCTATCGGGCCAGTGTCGGTGAAGTGGCGGTGCCATATGGTGCCCCCGGACCCAACTGGGTCTGGCGCGCTCCCATTGACGAAGGCGAATACGGCCGGGGCCGCCTGACGACGAGTTTGCGCCCCGGTCAGGAAGTGCCGGAGTATGCCACCACCCTTGATGTGCCTTACGTTAATAGTGTCGGCGTGCTCGACATAAAACACGATGCCGTTGCTATCTGGGAGCAAGACGGCGGCATCTTGTGGGATCACGAAGATGACGACGCCAACCGCACAGTCACTCGCCGCGCCCGTCAGTTAGTGATTGGTCATTTGTTTACGTTGGGTAACTACGATTACTTCACCTAATATATTTTCAACCAAGACGGCTCCATGGACGTCAAAGTCACACTCAATGGTGATGTGCTTGCTCAAGGGGTAGTGGCTAAAGCCTGTCAGGTTTGCGACGAAAGCCCTGACGAAGAAGACAACATAGTGTCTAAAGGTGAAGACCGCTATGACACTTTGATTGCGCCCAATATTGTCGGCATCAATCACCAGCAATTCTTTTCTTTCCGTCTCGATTTTGACGTAGATGGAAGAGCTAATAGTCTGTATGAAATGAATGTTCGCCCGCTCAATGAAGGGCGAGGATTTTTGCAGCAAAACACTTTCACATTGCAAAAGACACTTTTGCGCAGTGAGGAAGAAGCCAGACGCGATGTCAATCCTGAGTCAGATCGTTGCTGGGAAATCGTCAATCCAACCGCTCAGCGAAATCTCGGTCACATTCCAGGCTACCTGCTGCAACCGGGTATGGCAGCGGTTCCATATTGTCACCCGCAATCATATAATCGTTTAAGGACACCGTTTTTAGACCACAATCTCTGGTCTACTCGTTATCGGCCGGGCGAAATGCATTCTGCCGGTGATTATCCGGTCTCAAGCAAAGGCGGGCTTGGTCTGGCGAAATGGAGCGGTACAGATTCGATAGAGAATCAGGATCTCGTGGTCTGGTACACCCCTGGTCTGACTCATTGTCCAAGGGTAGAAGATTGGCCGGTGATGAACGCGGCTCACATGGGTTTCCGTATATAACGACCATATTCGGGCAAATGATTGAGGAAAGTTGGTCGCATTTAGACGGAGCGATGGCAACGCAAATTGCCTTCAAGTTCGGGTAGAACTTCCAGTTCAATGCCTTTTAACCGAGCATAGTTATGGTTAAGATCTCTAGACGCTTGCTTGAATGCGGAGAGACTTTCGCTGTCTGAGCACCCAGAGGTTTGCGCCATGATTGCTTTTGCCTGATCAACTCTTTTAAGTACATCTTGCCGATCGCGCAAAGTTTCATCGTAGACCCGGTTCATGTCGTCTCTTATTTCTCTGGTCAGGCCGTCGCGCTCGTGAAGCTGTTGCTCGTGCTCGCGAGCGTCAGTAGCGAATCCATCATGTAAGCACATAAAAATCCAGGCGAGCGCCATAAACAGGCCGACGATACCACTGGCAATATCAATTAAAAGAGTGCCGGTCAGCCGACCAGCGATGAAGGACCAGCTGCTCAAAGCCTCCAGCCATTCGCCGGTGCGATCATGCTGCTCATCTTGGGCAATTAGTTGATCAGTACAGTCGGTGCACCACCAACCGTGATTGATGTGCGTTGACTGTAGTCTTTCTGAAAGCAAAGTGGGTGGAAAATTTGTCATATGCTTTTAACTCAGTGAGCGGTTGCAATGACAATAATTTTTCAGGCGACATTAATCACTGTGCAAAAGCACACTGTTGTTTCGCCTGTCAGGCCCTTTTAGAGATGGCAGAAGGTAATGTCGCCCCACTTGCTTTGCAGATATTCTAAGACCAGAATTCGGTGACAGTGCTCAGCTTCGTGTTCACTGCAAAGGCTGCAAGCTGTGAGGAATTATTGAGACGAAGGTTAATAAGGCGTCTGATGCCTGCCTTTCGAATGGATTCGAAAAATTGACCGGCCGATTTTTTTGTGAATCCGATGGTGAAGATTTTCACTACGAGGTGAGCTCATGGCAGACGATTTCATATTTGATGCCTTCCAGGTCTTTAAAGAAAAGAGCATAGTAACCGGGTGGAACATACTCCGGGTATTCGCGCGGAGCACTTACTATGTTAGCTCCGATGGCAATTAGTTCAGCGTGGAGTCGATTAACTTCTGCGCGAGATTCAGCTTTAAAAGCCAGATGGTGTAAAGCCCCAGTTTTTCTGCGATTGATTGTGTCTTCTGTAAAAGCGGTTCGTGGCGAGGTGATGGCAAACACAATTTTGGGTGTTGCCACTCCACCACGTGAAACTCATGCTCTTCTAGTACGGCGGCCGACCTCATCTTCGGATCAAAACCCAGTAGAGGGAGAAGTTTGTCGTAAAACGGCACGGCTACTTTCATGTCTCTTACGGTTATCTGAATGTGGTCGATTTTCGGTTCCATTGCGCTCCATTTTCTTCCGATATCGGAAGAACTTCCACGTACCAATTGCCTTTTCGGCGATTGAATCACGATCATATAATGTCAAAGTCATTCTAAAAACAGTATTTTAATACTTAAGCTATTTACTCGTCGCCTGTTTAAAAAAAACAAAAACCCCGGTATCGCTACCAGGGCTTTGTCATTTGTGGGGGGCTCTCTGTCACTTGTTCAGTCGATAGCCCCTTAATCTTTTTGAGGCGGGGGAGATAGTCGCGCCCGCAGCTATCTCCAGACACCGGACCTCTCAGCTATTGCTAGCCGATTAGCCACACTTGCTATAGCCGCATGATTGGCAGACATTACATCCGTCAATTTTGAGCCATTCCGCGCCGCCGCATTTGCCGCATGGAGCGTGAGCTCTTGCGCCGGATGCAGCACCGCTAATTTCGACACCAATGTTCGCTTGCTGAGCGTTCTGAATGGCACCAGCAGGTACGGAGCCGTGATTGAGCGCTTCTTCGGCAATTGCCAATTCTTCGTGATCTTGACTATGATTTTTGCGATAGTGCTGAATTGCTTTGGCCAGGCCGTCGCATGGAGACTGCACTACAACTGCTTTGTCAGAGTCGGAGAATTTGAAGAAAGCAGGATATCCCGATTGAATGTTGACCAGTTGATGAACGATTGTCATCTCGGCTTTCGAGCGTTCTTCCTCACCAAACTCGGCTGCATATTGCAAGAAGGAAGAGGCGAGGCGGCCAACTGCTTCGAACAAACCAGCTTCGACAGCGCCTGGTTTACCCATGCGAGCATAGACTTCAACGAGTTCGCCGGGATGATTTTTTTCATGGTTCAAGCTCACGTGCAGGGTGGAGCCGCCATCGGGCGAGCCGACGCGTACTTTGTAGTTTTGTCCGATGGTTTCGTCAACGTGAATGTTGCGGCGCTCCTGGTGCCCTAACTGAGCGAGCAGGTCAGATTCGCGGTCATAGTCGTTGCTGGCGATTTTTTCAACAGGTTGCGAAAGGCGGCTGCCGTCCGGATAAAAGGTGATGTCTTTGACACCAAGCTTCCAAGCCAGAATGACAGAGTCATGTACCTCTTGTTCGCTTGAATCTAGTGGAATCGAGCAAGTATTGGATACCGAGTTGAAGACTTCAGGAAACTCATTGGCACCATCATGAATGGCGGCCAGATGCTTGATGTAGCCTTCTGGAGAAACTTCTACTCGAATCGGGAAAGCGTGTTGCACTGCTTCAGGAACTTCGGCGATACCACGGCATGATTTGTGGTTGTCGCGAATTTTCTTCATCAATGTTTTTTGTGCTTCTTCTTCTGCTGGCCAGGCGCCGTGCTTCACCATCAATTCTTTAAAGCCCGGTGCGACGAAATCAACAAATCTGGAGCGCACTTTGCGTGAGAAGACGATGCCGTTGTGTGGATCGACTCCCCAGCTGGTTTGCAGTGCCTGAGCCAATGTGCCGGTTGGGGCGTTGTTGGTTAAGCAGCTGTTGCGCACGCGCAGTCCTTTTTTCTGGAAGCGGCTGCCTTCCCAGAGTGGGTAAACACCGCGATCTTTGGCCATTTCAATTGAAGCTTCCAGTGAAGCTTTGTTGTACTGGCGGAAGAGTTCTTCAGTTGCCTGGTGGCTTACAGGTGATCCGAATTCCACACCTAATCTTGAAAGGAATTCAGCGATGCCGGCAAAGCCGCCGCCGTTACGGCGCTCGAGGCGAGCGGTCATGTTCTGCAATGGAATTGGATACCAGGAGACGTCGGAAACATTGTCCATGAATCTCTGCTGCACGCGCACAACGGCCCGCATAGCGCTCATGTTGTAACTGCCGTCTGGATTCCAGAAATCGGAGTGAGCTGCATGTAAGGATGAGAGGTTGCAATTGCCCATGTAGGTGCGACCGTCTTTTCCAGGACCAGCCGGTAGGAATTGTTCGCCGCATGGATTGCAGGTGTTGAGATCGTAGGCGTGATTATTGGCATTTCCGGCATTGATGGTTTCGTAGAAGCCGATGCCTGGTTCGCCTGAATCACGCATGCCTTCAACAACGCGCTGGAAGACATCTGGTGCGTAGAAGTAACCGTGGGCTTTAACGTATTTGTCGGTAATTTCCACCATGGCGTTGCTCAGTTTGCGCGCAGCGTCAATGGCTTCAGGATGTTTTACGGTGTCGACGGAGTACTCTTCATAAGTCGGTTCTTTAGTCAGTTTGTTTACAGTCATCATGCCCCGGCTGTCCATCACGGGTTTGCGTGGATCGTAAACTGGGCCTGTCCAGTGCTGATTGTTGAATGAAGCAGGATAAAATCTTTTTGCTTCAACAGCTTCCATGAAGCCAGGCATGGCCAAAACAGTGACGTTGGTGTTTTTTAGATAATTTTGTCTGTCGATGTAGCTGGCATATTGCTCGCCGTATTTTTGTTCGGCCAGTTTGAGCAAACGTTTTTTGTAGCTCATAGAATCTTCGCCCGACTGCTGCTTTTGTTCGCTGCGCAGTTGTTTGTAGATTTGAGAAATTGTCGGTGGTGGAATCAATTTTTTCTTGTCGATGAAGAAAAGAATGTCCGGGTGATCGGAGTTGCGCAGCTCAATGAGTGCGCCTCCGCGTCTTCCGCCCTGAGCGACGGCTTCCACTGCTTTGGCAATGGTCTTCTCATAGAAGCGGTCTGGACCGGAAGCAGCGGCACCATTGGAAATGATCGATGCCCAGGGGCGCAATGAGGATGTGTTGAGGCCCATGCCCATTGCCGCCTTGGCGGCCAAAGCTTCAATGCGAGCGGCCTCCTGGATGCCTTCCAGGCTGTCGATGACAAAGGCCACTCCACAGGCAGCTAAGCAGCCCTTGCCGCGCAGGAAGGTGGAGAGGTGACCCATAGCCACTTCGTGCTCTGACAGATTGGTGATTTTGCCAACGGTGACGGCATTGCGCAATTCTTCTGAACGCAGCCAGATGTCGTCTTCTTTCAAATTGGCCAACTTGCCGAAAGCCCAGTATTGAAGCACTTTCAAAGATACTTCAGGGTCAGCGTTGATGTTGGCCGGGGTGTTGGCCCAGAAGCGCTGGTTGCCGATATTGTCGGCAAATACTTGTGACCATTGCTGCACTTTTGGATGAGCAAGAGCATCTGCCAGTGTCAATTCCACTAGTTCTGCTGGGGTGAGCAGATACTTCAGTTCGGCCACTGCCACAGAGGTTGCCACTCTATGAATAATGTCGTTGACGCCTTCAATCGGTTGGCCGGTCAAAGGGTCTCTGTTGCCGTAAAGGCCAACGAGTGTTTCCTGGGTCGATTCCCAATAACGGCTCGTGTAGTCTTCTTTAAGGGCCGCAATCACGTTAGCAGGCAATGGTTTAGGGGCAGAGGTAGACGACGAATTTGTCATGGCGATTGGTGTCGAGCTAGGTGTAGAAGGTCTGACGTCCGTTTTTTCTTGGGTATTACCGTTGGGAGAATTATCTATAGAGGAATTCTCTTTGTTCTCAACTGTCAGCATGTGTGTGTGGTTCCTTCCTGGTTCTTGTGATTGCGGTGTCAATGAAAATGCAAGGCGGGCGTGAGTGGTGTGGAGGTGGAGAGAGGAGAGGTGAAGGTCAGTTCTTTCGGAGGGAAAGCGATTGAGGGAGATCGCTTCGTTTATATAGAGCGTTGTATTTTTGATTCAACAAAACCAATCAAAATAAACAAACAAACAAACAGCGGTCAGGCCATACGGGAAGGCCCTGTGGTGTGAATGAAGCCAAAGTTGCACCGACAGGTGTGTCACTCACAAACCAAGATTTGTGATTAGCAACTTTTTTATTTTATGAGAGGTTTTTGAGGACCTCTGCGCAAGATTTCGTTATGAATAATCTACTACCGGTAGTGCCTCGCGCGCAACAGTCTATTTGCTGTTCAAAATCTGTTCAAAGTCTGAAAACCGTTACTCGGTATAGCTTAGCGCCTTAGATAAAATGTCAAAGTAAAGCCGCTACCGGTAGTGTATGCACTGCTATATATAGCGTAGGCACCGGGGCTTGAAAAGAAGTTGTCGTGCCTGTAAACGCTGACTGGGCTTGGTGTCTGATATTCTGGTATCACCCCTGTATATGCGCAGCGGTGGTGGCATGTGCGGTGGCTGTATATAGAGACAGATGTGGTGTTATACGTGGTGCGCCTGGTGGCGTCAACGGTGATTAGCGGCTGCTTATGCGCGTTTGCATATGCACAATGATTCGAGTGTATACGTCCGATAAGTGTGAGATGGCGATAATATTTATCGGCGCTAATTATTGTGGTCTATTCAATAATGGTCGGCAAGTTCATCAAGGGCATGTTCATTGGCGGACCCGTCGCGCCCAACCGGCAAGTGTTTGGCGCGCTTTAAATCGGCTTTGCCTTGTTCGCGATGGCCCAACAGCAGGTGAGCTTTACCGCGATTGGTAAAATTGGGACCGTAAGCCGGTCTTAAGGCAATGGCCTGATCCAAATCTGCAATCGCTTCTTGATATTGATGTCGATTCAAGTAGCAAAATGATCTGAGTTGATAGGTCATGGCCAAATATATTTTTTTGTCTCGACTCTTTCCGTCGGCAAACCATTGAGAATAATTCTTACTTTCTACCGGTATTAGTTTTAAAACTTTAGTCAGCAGATCGCACGCTTCAGCGTAATTTTCTGTACTGATTGCTTTCATCGCTTGATCGTATAGAAGCTCGCTCCGATTCAGGGCCAGCACCTGAGTTTTGGTTGGCCCGTTCTGGCTGCTCGTCATTGATTCAATCTGTTGAGAAAATTGCGGGCTGATAGCGTCGAACTTGCCCCGCTCTGGAATTTTAGTATCTTCAGTAATGTGAATTTTTTTTGTGGCCTGCACCGAGTTGTGCAGCGAATCGACAAAATTGCAGGCTACCCAGATGGTGGCACCGCCAACAGCGGTGGTGATTAAAATCAGTGTGACAGTTAAAGCACTCGACTGTTTCACAACAAATATACTCCAGCCGTAGAACCAGACTCGCCCACAATATTATGCTTTCTTCTCTTGCATTTAGCTTGTCTACGAGCCTTGAAAGCTAGCGTTGCTCTGCTAGCCAGCGAGGCCGACAAAAGGCGTGTTTTCACCACAGATTGATTTGTAAAAGTGACGTAAAACTGCCGTTCGTTACAAAGTAAATTGAGACTATGCCTGGCAAAGCCCGCCCGTGCCCGCCGCTGTCGAATTGTAATGAGTTGTCAAAGAACTTGGTGGGCAGTCTCGTTACATGTCGTTTCGCACGTTTTAGCTGTCCATTTCACTAGAACTAGTTATCTCTTTCATCACTTCTCTTCCAAGACTTTTTTCCACTAGCTAACCAGCCAACCGCCTAAACCGTCTTTCCCGCTCAGCAACGCTTTGCGAACGACACTGGCTTGCTGTGGAACTAAGAACTGCCAAATTGAGATGACTGAGATGCAACAACTTAACCAGGAGATCACATGAGCATTTCGCGATTCATCGCTGTGCCTTTGCTCCTCGGTGCTGTTCTATCTGTCGGTGTTGCATTGGCCCGCGACGTTGCGTCAGCAGCGTGAGCACCTTGGTCACGCTGTTTCTTCTCTCCTCAAGCCGTTTGCAGACTCAAACGGCTAACCTTTTCGGTTAGGAAATCACCATGTCCACCGTCTCCATCGCCCTTATCCTCGGTGCCATCACTCTCGTTGCCGCCCTCGCCTTCTCGCCGTCTTTCCGCCAGCTCTTCCGCATTCGCAGCGGCAAGGCCATCGACGCCGGCACTACCGCCCTCGAGAAGGAGCAAGACCAGTACAAGCTGCTCACCGCCCGCATTCCGGCGCAGCGCAACTCCGTAGCCACCACCAAGGCCGGCGCCGTAATCGCGCAGAAGAAGCTCAACGGCCTCACCGAAAAGCTGACCGGCCTCGAACCGAGTTCAAGCAGGCTGATGCCCAGAAGGCTCCGGCCGACGTCGTCTCCGCCATCGAAGCCGAATACGCCGAGACCGAAGTTGCCATCACCGAGCAGAAGGCCGTTGCCACCGAGGCCGCCACGACATGAAGACCGAGATCTCCGCCGCCGGCTCGGCCTCTGCTGAAATCGACAAGGAGCTCGAAATCGCTCGCGCCAAGAACGACATGAGCAAGGGTTCTACCACCGACCAGGCTCGCGCCGAACTCGCCGAGAAGGCCGCGGCTTCGTCCGCCGGCGACCGTCTGCGCGCCAAGCTCGCCATGGGCACCACCGAACAGAAGTAATCTTTTTTTTCAATAATTAGTAGACCGGTCTGTTTCTTTAAAAGATTGACACTTTTCTAAAAAAGCAGCGTGCGTTGTTGGGCACCATAGATAGTGCGCTTTGATTTACGTTGTGCAGACTACCGTTCGGGAATGCCTTGCCAAGGTATTGAAATTTAACTTTTATAGACGCTGGGTCGAAGTCGTTTAATCTCATTTCTCGCTCCGCTGTGGCGCCGGTCCAGTAAGTGAATCCATTAATAAACAGGTCAAGTGACCATGGGGTACCAGGAAGCCACGAACACCTTTAATCGAGCAAATTTGCCAGGAACCTTTAGCACTTCACTCAGTCGGTGAAGTATAGAATCGCAGACGTTAATGCGTTGTAACTTAACGCACATTAGTAAAGGGGAAAATGACGTGGCTAAAAAGAGCAGTATGTGGGGCATGATTGGATTGGGAATGGGGCTGGCTAGCGCCGGCATGGCCACAGCAAATTTAATTCGTCAGTTTAAAAAGATGGATTTGAATCATCAAACCGTTTTGCTTATGGGCGGATCGCGCGGGCTGGCACTTGAAATTGCTCGCATTGTCGGCGATCAAGGAGCGACCGTCGCCCTGGCTGCCCGTGATGGTGAAGAACTCGAACGTGCGAGAGACTTTCTCAATATTCCATCAGATCGTTTGTTTACTTTCGTTTGCGACGTAACTAACGAAGAGCAAGTGAGAGATACAGTGGCCGCCGTGCAAGAACAATGCGGCGACATCGATGTGCTGATGAATATCGCTGGTGTGATACAAGCCGGTGCTTTTGAATTTCAGAATAACGAAGATTATGCAAAGTCGATGAACACTCACTTCTGGGGTCCACTTTATGCAGTCAATGCGGTTGTGCCGACAATGAAGAAGCGCAATCGCGGTCGCATCGTCAATATTTCTTCCATCGCCGGCAAAGTAAGTGTGCCACATTTGCTTCCTTACAGCGCCAGCAAACACGCCCTTGTCGGATTTTCGGAAGGTCTGCGCAGCGAATTGGCCAAAGACAATATTTTTGTCACCACCGTTTGCCCGGGCTTGATGCGCACCGGAAGCGCGCGCAATGCGGAGATGAAAGGTCACAACAAAGTTGAATATGCGCTGTTTTCGATCTTTGATTCACTGGCGCTGACAAGCATCGACGCTAAGTGCGCCGCCAAACAAATTGTCGAAGCCTGTAAGTATGGTGATCCGCATCTGGTGATTTCCATTCAAGCCAAGGCGTTGAACTTTCTTCATTCAATGGCCCCATCGGCTGTGACTGAAATTTTCAGCTGGACCAATTTGCTTTTGCCCGGTAAAGGTGGAATCGGTGCGGCAACGGCTAAAGGTCACGAAAGTGAAAGCGCCTGGTCGCCATCAATTTTGACGAAAATGTCTGATGATGCTGCCGTGCGCAATAACGAAATGGGCGCTCGCTAAGCGGTTTTAACCGGATTCTTAGCGTTGCTCAGATATTCACTGGTGGAGTGCATGGTGGCATACGCAAAGCCTAATGCCGCCATGTAAGCCGCGTGAACCTGAGCGGCCGGAACTTTGATGCCGTTGAATTCGGCATCACGAGTAGCGCAAGCATCGTCAATGACATTGACTTTATAGCCGAAATCGTTGGCTGCACGAGTAGCAGCATCTATACACATGTGGCTCATAGCGCCGCATATAACCACTTCTTCAACTTTATTTTCGTCAAGCAAAGCTTTTAAATTAGTTTCGCGGAAAGAATTGATCTGGTGTTTGACCACAACCGCCTCTTTGTCCTGGGGCCGCACCATCTCGTTTATTTCTGCGCCTTTTGAGCCCGGGCGGAAAAATGGCGCATCGGTCGTAGGAAATTCGTGGCGCACATGCACCACTAAGTCTCCGTTGTCACGAGCTGAGGCAAGCAACTTAGCGGCGTTTTCAGCGGCAGCGTTCATACCACTTAATTCCCAATCACCGCCAGGGAAATAGTCGTTCTGTACGTCGATAACGATTAAAGCGCGCTTGCTCATTTTTTGTTCTCCAGGAATTTCTGTCTTTTATAGCATTAGCAGCAATCATGGAAGATTCGGCATTGTCACTTGGCAAGTATGGGTGGGCAAATTGATGCTTTGCACTAGCTTTGCGAAACTTACATTTGGCTAAGCTATCTGGGGCCGCATTGCTTATAAGGTGCCATCGCGCACGCCGCCACGTGGACAAGCTCACCCACTGCTCCATAGAGATAATCTGGTTAAGCAATATTACTTACTTCAAACTAGAAGCTGTATAAAGGCTTTTGATTTTTCCACTCAGAGTATTTGTTATACCAGAGTGTGATTCTCTTCCCCCACCAAAAACTCCCCGATTTAAAGCCAAGCTACGCCAGATAAACCAGTCGACCATTGTTTCAGCACTTACCCAAGTGTTGTTGAACGCGGCCATTGGGGGCAGAGAATTGCGTAGCCTGGTTGGTCAATGTTTGTTTGGGAAAACATTGATTCAGTAGAAAGACTTCCCACAATTTCTTCAAGGAAAAATTTTGAATAATTCCCAACGTCGTTGCAGTCTGCTTGCCCTGGCAGCTGTAGCTTTACTCGTCTCCGGCTGCGCCGGCTTTCAAGTCGGTCCGGGCACTGCCACTGGTGCTGGTATCGGAGCTGCGATTGGCGGAGTTTCCGCTCGTGATACTGTCGCTGGTGTCGTCGGCGGTGCCATCATCGGTGGAGCGATTGGCTCTCTTGGTGATGCTGCTGACGGCAGACCCGGCATTTCCATCTACGAAGAACGTAATTACGGCGGACGCCGCTATTACGATGACCGAGATAACCGCTACTACCGCTACTACCGCTACTACCGCTACTACCGTGGTCGACCCCATTATCGGCACCCGCCGGTCTATGTGGAACCGCCTCACCGCCATCATGGACCGGTCATTGTCTATCCGCCTCACCGCCCCCAGTGGGACCCTCGCTGCAACTGCCGCCACTAAACGGCAGTCTATACTTCAAGAAAGTAAATTAGGAAGTGTATGAAATCTGATTCGATCTCAAAGCTTATCAAAGAGCTGGTCGCGATTCCGTCGCAAGGTGGTGTTGATAGCTGCGACCTGATGATTGCTGCGGTGAGCGCCTGGTTGAAAGCCGTGGATGCCTGCCTCGATACTGCCACTGTTGGTGATACCAGCAAACGGGCAAGCTCACCGTGACCGAAATGGGTGGAGGCAAAGGCTACACCGCCGTGCCTGATGTCTGCCGCATCAAGGTCGACGCGCGCTTGACGCCGGCATTCGATGCCGCTCAGGCCCGCGCTTTAATTAACGGTGTGGTGCAAGCCATTGACGCTACTATGCCTACGATTCTGGCCACTGTTGCCTTAGAAGAAGAGAGCTGGCCGCCTTACGTGCTGGCGCCGCAGTCTGCGCTGCTGGCTGCCCTGAGCAAGGCCGCCAAAGAAGTATGCGGCAAAGATGTGCCGGCCAAGGTAGCAGGGCCTTCCAACATCGGCAATTACCTTGCCGGTCAGGGCATCGAAACCATCTGTGGCTTCGGCGTCACCTACAAGGGCCTGCATGCCACCGACGAGTGCATCGAGCTTGCTACCATTGCTCCGGTGCTCAAGGTCTACCAAAGGGCTGTGGAGATTCTTCTCAGTGCTGAGAAGCAATAATTCGCTGTAGAAATTTCGGAACCAGCAGGGTAATTCCTGCTGGTTCTTTTTTTTTGTTTAGCGTAATCTCGATTCTGCCACTATTACTTGTTCTTGTTATACTGTATCTAGTAGTTGAGCGGTTTTTCTCGGGTTTGTTGATAAGCACGGGAATAAAATCTCTTTTTCTCAGTATTAGTATTTGTGCACTCATATTTTTTGCTTTAATTGGAGATCAAAACTAATGCCCAGAAATAATAAACTAGCGCTGCTTTTGGCCCTTCTAACGACTTTCACCTCCATGGCAGTTGCTGACGCAGCCGAGAGACAAACAATCAATCTTGCCGCCGGCTGATTCTGGGGCGTTGAAGCGGGTCTTCAACAAATAAAAGGTGTGCAAACCGTAGTCGGCTACACTGGCGGCAAATTTGACAAACCCACATATGATGATGTTTGCTCAGGTAAGACCGGTCATTCAGAGGCCGTGCGGGTTTCGTATGATCCTGAGCAAACTTCGCTTAAACTAATTTTGCAAGAATATTGGAAAATCAGCGCCCCCATGTTTCCTCAAATTCTGGGTGGGCCGCAATATCGTTCCATTATTTTCTTTAATTCCAAAGAGCAAGAAGCTGCCATACGCAAAGAGAAGTTAGCTCTTGAAGGGCAGCTGCGGCGCAAAGTTTACACAGATGTTTTGCCGGCAAAAACTTTTTATCGCGCTGAAGAATATCATCAAAATTATTACAAGAAAAACAATGCCGGTTATTGCAAAGCGAGATGATGTCTCAGCTTAGACACTAGGCACCACCAGGTCAAACAATTTTTTCGAGCCAATGGGACTAACAAAAAGAGTGTCAAGTTCGTGGGTCGAGATCATCACCGCCGATTGACCATCAATTTCGCCAAGGCGAGCCGTCTGGCCATTGGCCACGGTGACTACTCTGGTGGCGGTTTTGCCGAATGAAAGCAGGCCGCTGGGCGCCTGATAGCAATCGATGCAACTGGTCTCATCTTTGTTCAGACTCGTGTAACACATGCGCAGCAGGGTTTTGTCTTCTTTCGTTTTGATGATATCTGAACCTTCCAGAGCATAATTGGCCAATTGGGTGTTTTGAATTTTAAAACCTGCCTGTGGGGAAAAATCTGCAGGGTTGCCCTTTCCTACATAGTTCACTATATATGCCGGATCATCTGGACCGGCATATATAGTGATGGCCCACTGCGGCCACCAAATTTTCGACGCTGACAGTGGCCTGGTTTGCTGTTTTGAAATAACTGACGGCACCGATGGCAATCAGCGCAGAGGCGGCGAGGCCCACAGCCAAGTTAAAGGCGACCTGCGATTTTTTCCTTTGCTCTCGATACACTTTGATCAGTAAGCGCTTTTCGAAGTCGCCATCTGGTTCTTGAGCGCGGCGAATGTCACGGATACCCTCACGCACTTCTAAAATCTTGTCCCATTGATCGCGGCATGGTGCGCAGTCGCTAATATGATCGGCCACCAGAGCCGCTTCAGCATTAGCCAATTCATTGTCGGTGGCCGACCCAATCAGAGCTCGCGCTTGATCACATTTCATATGCACCTTCCATTCCATCTTCTTTAATTTCAACTGCTCCCGTCATCAAGTCGTGCAGCACTTTGCGAGCGCGGTAAAGGCGCGACATCACTGTTCCGATGGGCACAACCAGTTGCTCGGCAATTTCTTTGTAAGACATGTCGCTCACTTCTCGCAGCAAAAGCGGTGCGGCAAAATGGTCGGGCAGGCTGGCGATGCCTCTGGTTAATTTCTCATATTCCAGTTTTTTAGCCAGGACCAGATCTGGTGCTTCTTTTCCATCAGCTAGTTGCTCTAAATCGATGTCGTCGAAAGAACTGCCCAGTGGCCTGGTTGTAGCTATCTTGATTTGATCTTTTATGGTGTTGGTGAGAATGGCATAAAGCCAGGCCTTTTCACTGCTGCCGGTTTTAAAGCTTGAATATGAGCGGAATGCCTTGGCGAAGGTTATTTGCACAACGTCTTCAGCGTCTTCGTGTTTTCGCAAGCGAAATAAAGCAAAGTGAAAGAACTCTCGAGAATAGATTTTCACCCACTTTTCGAGAGTCTTGCGTCTGGTTGTATCCTGAAAAAATATTTCTTTTTACGCTAGTGAGCTAGACGACGGTAAATCCTCAACAAGCTGATACCGCATTCGCCGTAATTTTATTCCATTGACCTGATTTAGGCTCTCGAAAAATGAGTCGGGATTAATGGAATAAAGTTCTGCAGCCGACGTTTTAGTCATTAGAAACACCGAACAGGTTATTGACCCACCCACACACCCATCGTCCAGGAGATTCTTCATGCAAGACAAAGCAAAAGCTCAATTTGCGGCGGCCTTAGTTGCTGCTCTCGGATTGACCCTTCAAACTTCGGCCCAGGCCGCACCGCATCAGGGCGGCACTTTGCGAATGTTTGAACAGTCAAAGGGCATATCCACTTCGTTAAGCGAAGATTTGAGTGACAAAAAGAAGGCGAAAGCCGACAAAGGCGCTGATAGCTCTTGCAAAGGCAAAGACGGCTCGTGTAAAGGCAAAGAAGGCTCATGCAAAGCGCACTAACCGTTCGCTTTTAAAAATTGAAGCGGCCTGGTCAGACATGATCGGGCCGTTTCAATTAAGCAGTCCAGCCATTTTTAAAATCGCTTTGCCGATCACCAGTCTTTTCGGAGCATTTTTTTCATCGGCCATGTCGATATTGAGAGCAAAGCTGTAGATCTTATGGTCTTTCTCGACAAAACCCACCCACCAGCCAATTGGCGGATTGTGCCTGGTGAGCCAGCCGGTTTTAGCATATAGATTGTCAAAATCGTCTTGCTTAATCAGTTGACGCACAGTGGCCTGGGTTGCCGGTAGCAACGGTAGTTTAGCTTGAGCCAGCCTGGCTATAAAACGCGCCTGCTCAATGGCGCTGATTTTAAGCGGCCCGTGCAACCAGAACTGATCGACAACCAGTCCGGTTTGTTCGTTGCCGTAGGCCAGCTTTTGCAACCATTGCCGCATACGTTTGAGGCCGATTCTTCTGGCAATTTCTTGATAGATAGCTACATTTGAAATTTTCATGGCATCGCGCATGCTCATGTCATGTTCCCAGCTCCTAAATGGCTGCGGCTTTCCGCCATAAGGCAATACTTGATCGGCATTTTGCACAGCACCAACTTCAAGGGCGATTAAGCCGTTGGCAATTTTAAAAGTCGAGGCCGGCACATATCTTTTTTCAGCGCGGGGTCTGTTAAAAGCACTGACACAATTTTTTTCCACATCAAAAAGCACGAATGTACCTGTGCAACCATTGTCGGCAAATATTTTTCCCCATTCGGCATGCTCAACTGTGCGAGCGCTGACTTTGAGGTTGAAAGTGAGGCAGAAAGCCAGCACACTTGCGGCGACAACTTGATTATGGATATTAATCATGCAGACTATTTTCTCAGCCTTGCGGAGAAATAAGAGCCTGCTATGACAAAGGTTTGACAAATTTGCGCAGTTTAATGAACGAACCGGTCCAGAAAATAGATTTTCTGTATAAATCCGGAAGTGCACGGCTTGAGGTTGATTATGAAGCGTCTGGAATCTCTTACTAAATTCTATTCGAAAGCGGCGCTGCTTTTCATTGCACTAGCCCTTGTGGCCCTCAGTTGCGCCGCGACTGAAGCCCGTTCTGTCACCACTCAATCTAATTATGCCCGCACACTTGGCTCTGTTTATTGCGTGCAAGGCCGCACAGCTGTCAAAGGCTGGGAGCATGACCTGGTCAAGCGAAATCCTGGCCTGGAAAAATTTCACTGGTCACCGATTACAGCCGCTAGACCAGGCACGATGATTTTTCGTCAGCGGGGCGTCAGCCAAACAACCAGGCGATATCGCAATTCCAAACCGAACGTGATGAGCTTGAGTGAAGTTCGCCTGGCTCAGCAAGCGCAAGCGGCAAAAGCCGAGGCTGCCGGCAGAAGAATAAGCGAAGCTGATCTCAATGGCCGCTTGCGCTTTAATCGCGCGCAAGAACAAGTACAAGGCCAGGTGCAAGGCCAGTTGCAAGGCCAGTTGCAAGGCCAGTTGGTCAGCACATACACCAATGCCTCTGTCAGCCAGCCTTATGCCTATACTTACGAAAATTCTTATCGCAGCAAAGTTAACGGGCGTTTGATTTCGACGCGCTAAGCGGCTATTCTGCGCAAGTTGTAGAAAGGTCAAACGTCGCGCCGTCATTTTAGGTCTTTAAGCTCTAGATACATCAGGTCTTCGTCAAAATATTCGCCATCGATTTTTAAGGCCGCATTATCTCGTCCGTAAGTTTTAAATCCAAGTGATTGGTAGAGTCTGGCCGCGGTCAGATTAGTGGTAACAACGCTCAGAGTCAGCTGTTCGAAATCGGCCAGAGCACTGCAAAGTGCGATCAGTGACTGCATCAATTTTTTCGCGGCACCGTGTCCACGGCTCTCAGGTACCACATACATGCCCCAGATATAGCCTTTGTGGCGGGTTTTTATGCCGGGCCCACGAATAAAGCCAACCACGCCAACTAATTTCTTACCAGTGAAGGCCCCGAGCACGAAGCCGTCGGCAGTATTTTGCATTCTTCTTGCGATTTCGTCACTGGTCATTTTCAGCGATTCTTCATAAGAGGCGCCAAAAGCCTGGGGATCTTCTTTCAGGCCGCGCTGACGCACGGGCCAAAATTGCTCCTGATCTGATTTTTCCAGTTTGCGAATTTCCATCATCCCAGTATAGGAGATTGGTTAATCAATCGGCAACAATTTCGATCTATACTAGGGGTTTTAGGTTTTTGGTACTGTATGCGGTGGCGCATCTGCGATAGTTGTGCAGTTGAAGATGCAGTCAAACTGCCACCGCTACTGCTTGCAGGTTGAAGTTTGATTGACGTAGATTGATAAGGTAATTCCTCGTCTATAACTGTTTTCTTTATCTGGTGATATAAGCCCCAGGCAGTGTATCTAGCTAATTCTCACAGTCGCAAGCGCGCCATGACGTAGCTAATAGAGAACCGCCTTTAATTTTGACGCTCGCTAATTTAGCTTGAGCACTAAGCATCACTGCTTCGGCGGTGTTGCGGAGATTCTTATGATGACTAAATTATGCCGAACGCCGTTTGCGATTTTGATCCTCTCGGCTCACGTCTTCTTTCCCGTCACGCTCAGTAGCGTTACTGACAAAGCATTAGCGGGAGGCGCCATAGACCGGGTTAACTTCGCTAAAAGCGAATTTTTAGAGCCTTACTACGGCTCGACTTTATTTAACAAATTTATGGAAACTGTACCGCCCGCACCAGGTGCCAGCGAAATGGCACTAAAGCAAGCACTGCTGGTAGAAAGTATTGACGGCAATATTACTCAGCAAGAGCATGCTGATTTGCACTTTCATCCGGCATCTACCATCAAGCTAGCCACGGCTTTGTTTGCCTTGCACCGGTTAGGACCTGATTACACTTTTTCCACCAGTCTGGCCACCACCGGCAGCATCAATAGTGCTACCGGGGTTTTGAACGGCGATTTGTTTGTTTCAGGCAATGATCCGGCCTTCCGCTTTGAGCACGCAGTGGCTTTGGCTCAGGCGCTTAATCAATTGGGCATCAAAAAGGTCAGCGGAAAAATTGTAGTTGCCCCGGGTTTCACCATCAATACTGAAAGCTCATCTTCACTCTCCGCCAATGTTTTGAAACTCAACCTCAACAAGCAGACGCGCTCATGCCAGGCTAATGAGGCGTTCAGCATCATCTCAGATGGAGCATCAGCCGGCGCTTTCAGTCTTGCTGTTCTGGGGAAAGCAGCGGTGGGCAGTACACCAGCATTTGCCAGAGTACTGGCCGTACAACAGTCTCCTACACTGCGTGAAATTCTCAAAGTCTTGCTTTGCTATTCTGACAATTTCATGGCCGATCATCTGGGAGCGCTTTTGGGTGGCCCGCGTGCTCTGCAAAAGTTTCTTGTTCAGGGCGTTGGTCTGCCTGCAGCCAGCGTTTATGTTAACTCCAATAGCGGCCTGGGAAGCGACTCTATTACTGCTCGATCAATGATGTTGGTCTTACGCGCACTAAGAGAAGAACTTGGTCTTTATAGTTTGCGTCTGACTGATTTGTTGCCGGTAGCCGGAGTGGATGAAGGTACGCTGAAAAAGCGCTTCTCGGAGCTGCGACGGCAAGCGACTGTCGTGGGCAAAACCGGCACTCACATTCACAATCAAGGGGGAATCAGCGCACTTGTTGGTGAAACACAGACCGCAAGTGGTGCTTTTCTATTCGTAATTTTCAATCGGCACGGCAACGTGCCTGCCTTCCGCGCCAGACAAGACCTCTTTATCAAAGGTCTGCAAGATCGTCTGGGAGGAGCTAAGGCATGGCCGTATCAAGCGCAGAAGCTAGCCGTGGCTATGCGCGTCAAGTGTGCTCGTAAGGGCAAATAGTTTTTTTAGAAAAAAGGAGAAAATCAATGTTTTGCAAAAATTGCCAGGAAGATCAAAAACCAATGAAAGGCGTGGAAATTATAATGACGGGCATTAATCAGTGCCAGTCGTGTCGCTGCGCCATCAGTCGTGTGGGCATTCCGGTCATACCGGCGGGAAAATATCCGCTCACTCGCAAAGAGCGCATTCTCGATAGACCTTATTGGCGTCGTTAAATTGGCGTATTAATTGGAAGACCCAACAATGTATCTGTGGTGCCTGCGGCCACAGTTACATTGTTTTTTAACTTCACGCTAATGGACCGGTCTGTTATCAAACTTGATCTAAGTCATGAGCTTGGGTCCAGTGAGCCTGATGGGCTTATTTGCCATCAAATCAAATACTCTTTGATCGATTAATTGATCCGGCAAAGGCCGGCTTTCAATCAAAATAGTGGTGGTATCGGCGGTGGCGACCCTGGATACATAAATATAAATGTCGCTGGTGATTGCTGCCTTGCTAATGAACAGATCCTGTTTATCAATGTCGCTGCTTTCCTCTTTGTGAATATTTTTCAAAGAGCTTTTATAGAATGCTGCTACATCTTCGAAAGGTAGTGGGCAAGTGAACGCTTGCAGTGCCGCGTATTCAAGGCATTGCATCTCACCTAGTGGAATAGCTCCCGGGCATGGCCTCACTCGCAATTGGATGGCAATGGTGCGTAAGCGCGGCTCATCGTCAAGGGGATGGAAGGAATAGTCATTTATGAAATGCTCGCTACCTGGGTCTTTTTGAAATATGACGTTCAACTCGGCGCTGGACGGAAACCGTTTAGGCCGCACATATTGCGGATAGATGGCCGTGCATTCGAACAAGTCGCCAATGACGGCATTTGCGGCGACCCATGAGGCGGCCTTCTTTGGATTGTGCCGGCAGGGGTGGTGAATTCAAAGACGATGTGCTCGCTGCGCGGCAACAGGGTGGTGCTGCCCTGCGCCCAGATAGTTGCGCTGGTAAGTGCGTCTGAGTCAAGTTCTTCAAGAATACAGAATTCATTAGCGGCAATATTGCGATTTAAAAGCAGGCGTTGGGTTCGTGCGTACGCTCGCAGCAGCACGCGAAGGTTCAAGTCTTGAACAAAAGGAAAGATCATTGAATCTTCCGGCGGCACAAAGAGCTGCCACCTTCCTCTGTCTAAAATGATGGGGGCCATGGGAATGCTCATGCCGCGGCCGGACTGCTCTTCGACGGCTCGCGAGATCACCAGGATATTATTGATATCGTTTTCGCCGGTGATGGCAATAGTGGTGGCATCCAATGCTACGGCAATCACTCTGCCGTCAACCTGTACACTCCCGAAGCCGTGATGGCGTCGGTCATTAATTTGGCAAAGCGATCTTTCGTTGGACCGAACACTAAAGTGCCTCTTGGTGGCTTCATTTTAACTGACCGAATGAAAATTCTTTTTCTCTGTCATAAGTTGGTAACAAGTTCTCCATAACATGCTGAAAGTGATGGAGATAAATCATGAGTCAAGCAGAATCGACCGGTCTTTCAACGCCTTTCCAATTGTCCGCTACTGAGGTCGTGCCGGCTCCAGAGCAAGAAGTCTCAGCAAAAGTGATCCTCAACGCTACGGTTTCTGCCAGAGAGCATCGCCAGGATAGGCTGGTAAAGCGCATTGATGCCATTCAGAAGGCCAAATATCCGCCTCATGCAATTAGATTTGTGCCTGAGACTCAAGAGCGAAAACATCAGCAGACTGCTTATTTCAAGGCCTTGCGCCAGTTGAAATGTTCGGCCAGCTTAACTGTTGACGAACAGCAATTTGCCTTTGGCCTGATTACCGTCTTGCAGAAAGCAGACGGGCATTTGCTAAATAATTTGCTTTCGAATTGCACCCTCACTCTAGGTGAATTAGCGCTTACCGTTGAAGCCGTCAACGACGTGCTTGGTACGCTGGAAATAGCAGTGCGATTGGAACTTTCCCTGGCTCAAGAGGGGGTGAACATTGCTGAGGCTGAGCCTTTTGACATCAGTCTTTCGGTTTCGCATCCTAGGACGGCCAGGGTGTGCATATCCGGCAGAAATCAAAATACTTGCCCCCAGGCCGTAAGCGAAATCGCCCAGCTGGTCAACGATATTTACGTGATGTGTTAGCGTCAGGTTTTAGCGCATTTAGCTTCAAATCTTGGCGTTGCGATCTGGCTCGAAGCAATAACCGACCCGGTGCACCGTGCGAATAAATGACTGTTTGCCTTCTTCGTCAAGCTTCTGGCGAATACGGGTAATGTGGACGCGCACCGTATCTGGTGACGTTTCGGCTTCGCTCGACCAGATGCGGTCCAGTAGAGTTTCAGAGCTAAAAACTTCACGAGGATTCCGCATGAAAAATTCTAGCAACAGCATCTGCTGTGGCAGTAAGCGAATTTCGTTGCCGTCGCGGGTTACTTTCTGCGCTTTTGCATCCAACTTGATGGGCCCGGCTTCAATAATTTCAGACAGCACTTCTTTGGGCCGGCGCAAAAGAGCGCGCACCCGGGCAGAAAGTTCGCGCAATTCAAATGGCTTAGTCAGATAATCATCGGCGCCGCTATCAAGACCTTCCATTTTTTGCTCTACTTCGGTGCGACCGGTGAGCATAATAATAGGCGAGTGGCCACCGGCCGAGCGATATTGACGACACACGTCAACACCGTCCATTCCCGGTAAGGTCAAATCGAGCACAATCAAGTCGTAAGGGTAAAATTCAAGGCGCGATGCCGCTTCTTTGCCGTCGTTGACGACATCGACCACGTGCCCTTCTGCTATTAGCCAGTCGCAGGCCACGGCCGCCAGGTGTTTATCGTCGTCTACAAAAAGAATTTTGGACATTGCCGTTGCCAACCAGTAGAAAGCATTAAAGAGCCGAAATTTTATCACTTCGGCCCTCGACTTTCTAGCTGTCCCTAACCCTGTGGCGAAAAGCTAACCTGGCAAAGCATCGTCAGGGCATTGACCATAGCTGTTTCGTCTGCCGTTTCCTGAGTGATTTTTTGTTGCTTGAGCTTTGCTAAAAGCACTTTTGTTCTGTCGCCCCGCTCAAAGCAGTGAGCGTGAATGGTTTTAGCAATCATCAAGTAGAGTGCGCGTTGAGGATAATCTTTGTTTTTCTGAATCTGACGCAGGACCATTCGTGCCGAGCGGCGGGCCGATTCTTTGTCATTGGCAAGATGCGCGCTGACAGTGTCAGCGAGCATCTTTTCAATCGATTGATCAACATTTTCCCAGGGCTCAAAATCTGTTTGTTCTAAGGAGTTGCCGAAAGACATTTTAATTGTGCTCCGCGATTTACCTGAACAGATGACCGTTAGCGCTGCGCGCAGCTATTTCCCGGCGATACGTTTACGCACAACGGTACCGTGATTTTTTCTGGCATGAGCGATCAGAGCTACTTCGGTCGGTAAATTCAAGTTATCGCCGGAGTGAATCTGATTGATGTTTTTGATGGTCGGATTCAATTGGATAATTAACTGCATCACTCCATCCTGGTCGGCCTTGGGCAAGGTTTTGTACTTGGCCGTAATAATTTCATTGAGAGTATCATTGGGCTTAACTTTGTATTGAGTAGACGGAATTGGAGTTTCTACAGCCGGTTTTTTTACTTCAAGCGGCAATGCTTCTTTTTTCACTTCCACTATAGGCTTAACTTCGGCCTTGGGCACATCGAGTTTAGGTACCGGCGGCGGACTGAAGTTTGTGCTGTAACTGCTGACATAAGGCAGTTTGTGCTTCATCACTTGTTCTTGTTCTTTATCGATGGCTTTCATCAGGTCTTTACGCGAAACTTCTGAATTGCCGAGAAATCCGAACCAGCCTTCGCGTTTTTGATTTTTCAAGCCATCAAATTGCGTTCTCATATAGTTCCGGCCGGCATCATCGAGGAATGATTCAAAAGCGTTAGCGGCTGCAGGTTTCTTGCTGTAATAGAGGTCGTCCTTGCTGATTTTTTTATGATTGTGCGAAATGTCGTCAAAGTCTTCCATACCAGCTTGCAATGCCATCATTGGTAAAAGGCCGTCTTTTTCGAGCTTTGCAGTCATGGACGAAACTACCTGGTTGTAAGCGCCGCTATCACCGGTTTGCTTGTAGGCTGAAAGATCATTACGCAAAAACTGAACCAGATTGGCGCTGGGATTTCTCTGTAGTTCTTGTTCCGCTCTCATGGCCAGCGCTTCCCCTTGAGCGACACTGGATGAGTTGTTGAAGTTGTCAGTCATGGATGTTTCCTTTTGTGTGGCGACTTTCACAGAATAGATTTCATTTGTTGCCGAGTCGTTAATCAACTAATTTGATTTGACAAAAACAAGCGGCTTGCGTCATTCTTTGCCTGATTTATTCATTTTGTAGGCAATTGTGCGGCGATTTTCAGTTTTAAGCTTTATCTCACTGCGGCGATTGCTGCCGGCTTCAACCGCCTTTTGCCTCGGTTGCGCTCAGTTAGTGTGCGTGGCGCAAACATCAAGACCGTCAGCACCACGGTCAAGGCTTGTTAATGAAGTGTTGGCAGTGAAAAATTACATGGCGGCCTTTTTAACAAAAGAGCAGGCCACGGCTGCTTACAGCCACACAACTAAATTGATCGATGGGGGTTCCACTGATTGGGCTGTCTATTATGTGCGGGCACAAGCACTGAGAGCGCTTAAGAAGCCAGAAGAAGCAATGGCAGACGCCAAGAGAAGCAGCGCTCTTGATGGCAAAGAATACTTTCCCGTGCGCCTGCGTGGCCTGATTGCCAATGATTTGCTGGAAGACAGCGAGGCTATCAGATATTACACTCTGGCAATGAAAATGGCCCCCCATGAGAGGGCCGACTTGTTGGATGTGCGCTACCGCTCATATGAGAAGGCCGGTCTGATTAAAGAAGCAAATGGCGATTTGGTCGAACTTTTAAAAAACAATCCGCAGCGCAATGATGACGATAAGCAAAGGTCGCTGGGCAAGTTTGCCATGCGGCTGGGTAATCCCGCTGGCGCAGTGCAGTTTTTCAGCCAGGCATTAAAAATGCGTCCGACCTTGCCGAAGGTGCATTGTTTTCGTGGTGATGCTTATATGATGCTGAAAAATTATCAGGCTGCCATCGCCGATTATTCTTTTGAACTGACCAGGGACAGTATTCCGCAAGAAGAAGTGCTTCACCGCCGGGCAATGGCATATAAGTTGGCGGGAGACACCACCCACGCCCGACTCGACGAGGTCAACGAGAAGAAGTTGAATGCCGAGACTTATGAAAACATGCCATTTAGCAATTGAAGTGATCTTTTGGCAGTAACTAATTTCAATTTTAATAGACTAAGCGTTAAGCAAAAAGGCTTGATGCTTGTGGCCTTGCCTGTAATTTTTGCCATATTGTTCGTCTCGATTTTAATACCTATGCTGTTTGATCTGAACAAAGCGGTGGCGGAAGAACGGGCCAGTCGAGTGGCTATAGCTGAAGTGTACAAGGTTTTCATCGAAATTTTTAAGAGCTCTTTTATCTACGCCAACTGGGTAGTGAACAAAGACGATCAAGAAATGGCGCGCTTTTCGCAGTCGCTGGCCGTGTTAAAAGAGATGTCCAGATCTTTGCGTCAGCTGCAAGACAAAGACCCTGACCTCAGTTCTCGCCGCCGTCTGCTGGCCGATTCGCTGGATAAGTCATGTAAATTCGGTTTTGATCTGGTGGAATCACAGCAGGCAGGCAGCCTTTCTAAAATGGAATCGTTGCTCGCTCACCAGCGCTTTTATAGTATCTCGGAGCCGGCAGCGGTACAGCTTGATCGGCTGCTTGCCATTAAATATCAGGAATTACGAAAGCTCAAAGCCGACATGGAGCAGAAGCTCATTGTAATTTTTGTCACCCTGGCTCTGGCTGTCGTTCTCAATATTTTGCTCACGGTAGTTTTGTTCAGGCTGTTCATTTATGGGTTGACCGGCCGTATCAATATATTAAGTGAGAATGCCATTCGCCTGCCCGCCGCACTGCCCTTACTGGAATTCCAGACAGGTAGTGATGAGCTGTCACTGGTGGAGGATGCTTTCACTACTATGGCTCGCGACACCGAGCGAATAGCTGCGGCTAAGCAAGATTATCTGGCCGCAATCTCTCATGATTTTCGCACCCCGCTGGCGTCGTTAATTGCCACCATGTCTGCCACTGCCCGCGGTCTTTATGGCACGCTGTCGCCGGCCGGAGTTGCCGCGGCGCAGGGCGAAGGTGTGAAGCTGGGCTTTTTGACCAGAACAGTAAACGATTTGTTGGCTCTGGAAAGGCTTGAAGCAAGCAAGCTGGAAGTGATTGCCGAAGATTGTGAAATGGGCGAGATATTGCTCATGGTGGAAGAAAAAGTGCATGAACAGTATGCCCATAAGCATGACGTTCTGGAGAAATTGAATTTTCGAAATTTGCCCGGGCAAATCAGAGTGGCCAGTGACAGCGATAAATTTATACTGGTGATGCAGCGACTAATCGAGGCGGCTTTAATTGATAGCGGACCCGGTGAAGTAGTTGTAGGCGGCAAAATCGACGGCCAATATGGCACGGCATCGGTGCTTTATCACACGAGTGAACCGAAGCCCAGCCGCAAATTTTTGTTTGAAAGAAACAGAAGCAGGCGCGGCGGCGATGATGACAATCTTGAGCCCATGCGCATTTCGCTGGCTCTGAGTAAGCTTCTTGTAGAAGAGTTAGGCGGCGAGCTGGTAGTCTTATGTGATCAGCGGCAGCATCAGTTTTTAGTCAGACAAAAGTTGTGGTCAGCGCCACAAGGCACTGTATGAAAAGTTCGCGTTTGCGTTTCAGCCTCGAGCAAAAAGGTTTCGCCGTCATCGGTTTGCCGCTGCTGATTCAAATTGTTACGGTGACCTTTCTCGTCACTATTCTTTTTCAAGCCAGAACTAATTATTTGAGAGAAGCCAAAATCAATGATGTGGCGCGCATCGCCACGGTTTTGCCTCAAGCGCTTTTGCAGTGCGGTCATCAATGCGTCACTTCTTATTTCTTTCACAACACTAACAGTACGCGCAAGGCCGCTCAATCGGTGAAGCGCTTAAACGGCCTGTCTGAGCAGCTCTTGCAGGCAGCTGAAGGAGACCCCGATTTGATGGCGCGAGTGACAAGAATGGAACAAGCCAGTCACGCTTTGATTCAAGAATTTTCCATGTACAACGAAGAGATCAACCGGCCCAACCGTGTAATCGGTGCTATAGATAGAATTGGTATGCTCAAACGGCTCAATGCCGGAGTCAACATACTTCTAGAAGAAGCCACCGCCATCACTGAAATTCAGCGCAATGAACAGAGTAGTGAACAGAGTAGTGACCAGCGCAAAGATTGGCAGCTGCTATCTCAAGAGCATGCTATTCTCACTCTGGTAGTGGTGGCACTGACGCTCAATGTGCTCACCGCAATTGCTACTGCCTGGTTTTTCAACAGAGACGTCTCCACGCGTTTGCAAATTATTTGCGAGAATGTTGAGCGCATCGGCCAACATCAACAGTTGTTGCCGCCACTGGGGGGCAAAGATGAATTAACCACTCTCGATAATCATTTTCACAAAATGGCTCGTGCTCTCGATTTTGCCGGGATCGAAAAACGCCAGTTCATCGAGCTTTTTGAAGACCGCTTGCGCGAGCCCCTGATTAACTTTAAAGGTGCCGTCAGTCTTATTAGTGGTGGAATCTTTGGCGATTTGACCGACCAGGGCCGGGCGCGACTGGCCGGAGCCAGGCAATCGGCACAGCGATTAATTGTGTTGCTTAGCGAGCTAATCGATATTGAAAATTTAGAATCGGGCAAAATTGCCCTGCGTAAATCTCCATGTGTTCCGCGAGATTTACTCAATGAAACGGTAAGCCTGGTGCAAGAACTGGCCGCTGCGCAAGGCTGCCCCATTAAGGTGGATGCACCGCAAAATACGGCGGTATACGATTTTGCTTTTAGTGGTGATTTTGAAAGACTGGTAAGGGTGCTAACCAATATTCTTGCTAATGCCATCAAATTTTCTTACCCTGGAAAACCAATCATACTGGGGTGCCGCCGCGAAGATGAGGAACTGATATTTTCAGTTCACAATCAAGGCAAAGTAATTCCCGCTGCTATGAAAAACAAAGTTTTTGCTCGCTTCGAACAGGTAGATCAGAGCGTAGACACAAGTAAGCAGGCCGGTACCGGCCTCGGGCTCTATATCTCAAAAGAGATCGTAGAAGCTCATGGTGGCAAAATCTGGTTCGAGAGCAAGGAAGAAGCAGGCACTACTTTTTTCTTTGCCATTCCTTACTAATTTTTGGCATTTCGCCGTAAGTCTACAATCGCCGGCCTGACCGCGAGAATTTTTCTTTTGAGAATACAAAAAATTTGAACCAGGAAAAACCTGGAGGAGCTGCGCATGATTTTAGATCTGCCGGCGGCCTATGAGATTCTGGGCTTGCCGCAAGGCACTGACTGGAAGCTTGTTCAGGCGCGCTATCGAGAACTGGTGAAGGCTTTCCACCCGGATCGCTTTAGCGGTCTGGAAAAGAAAGCTTATGCAGAAGCGAAGTTGAAGCAAATCATTATTGCTAAAGAAATAATTGAAAAGTATTGGCGCTCTGTGGAGGCAAAGCCCCTAACTGCGGCCGCTACTGCAAACGCTAAAACACCGCCGCCCGCCCCGGGTTCGGGCTGGCAGGCTTTTAAAGCTGCCTGGAGCATGGAAATAGAACCGGCACTGAAAAAATGGGATAAGAAGGTCAACGTAGATGACGCTCTAAATGATTATGGCAAGCCAATTAGGCTTACCCGCGACACAAAAAGACGACGATTTTACGTGGCTATTGCTCTAATTTTGTTGATCGATTTATTTTTCGCGTGGCAGGCGCAGCAGGCAAAAAAACAACCGAGTAAAATTCTGACTCTGCAAGTTCACGGGCTTCCGGCAACAGACCTGGCGGTGGGCAAAAGTGATTTTGACCGGCGCCAAAGTGAGGCCAATAAACTGGAGCACCAGTGTTATTTTTTAAAGTTGCAATTAGACCGCTGCAATCTTGCTATGCGTCAGGACGTTTTTATAGCCCATCAGATTGAACTCAAGCTTGCCGGCTCTAGTCTCGCGGGAGCAGAGCAAAGACGGCTGCAAGAAATGAAGATTTTTCATGAAAAAGACTGGGCAATGCAAGAATTGCAAAAGAGTGCGATTATGACTCAGTTATTGCAACTGAGCGCCAGTTAGTTAAAACTGTGCTGCCAGTCAGAGTCAGGGCTACAGTGGAAATAAAAATACGCCGGGCGCGCGTGGAAGACGCCATCAAAATCAGAGATTTGCACGTGGCGGCCATACGCAAAACTTGCGCGCCCGATTATACTGCTGAGCAGATTCAAGCCTGGTCTAAGGATCGCAAAGTAGAGCGATATCGGTGGGCCATGGAAGAAGGCGGCGAAAGTATGTTCGTCGCCTTGGACCAGAATATAGTTGTCGGTTTTTCTTCTTGCTATGACGATGAGGTCTGCTCGGTTTACGTGCATCCCCAATATGTGGCGCGCGGTATCGGGGCCATTCTATTGCAAGTTGTGGAAGATGAAATCAGGGGCACAGGCTACGATGAAGCTTTCCTCAATGCCACTTTGACGGCGCAAAATTTTTATGTACGATACGGCTGGGTCAATACCGGTGGCCTGAAAAGCGAAGAGCGCAATGGCGTCGGCATTCCCTGCATGGGTATGAGCAAAAGGTTTTAGTTAATCTACTTCAAATTCAACTTTGATTTTGCGCACAGAAGGTACTGGCTCACCGCCCAGGCTGGCCGGAAGGAAGCGCCACGTACGCAGAGTCTCCAGAGTCAATTCGTCGACCTCGCTGGAGCCCGTGGAGCTTAGTAGTTGCACTGTGTGCTTGCCGGTGGGGGCAATGGCAAATTTTGCCAGACAGTTAGCTTTGATGCCCTGTTCGAGCATATCGGAGGAGATGGCCGGTTGTGGGCAGCTTACCGCCTCAGCCGGGATTAGCTGTTTTGATTCTTGAGTGCCCATTTGAAAAGTCTTGGCGTCAGCGTCGGCGCAGCCGCTGAAAAGAGCCAGTGCCATGGCAGCCAGGCTTGTAAGAGTGGCGCTCTTTAAGTGACGTCTAACTGTTTGCATACGGAAATTATAACGGAAACCATTTCCATTTTGTGTTAAGCTTTCGGAAATGGGAATCATTTTCATTCCGTCCGGGCCTTTTACCAATCTTTCTAAAAGTCCAATGTCAAAGCTAAATCGATTTCGCCATAGCTTTTTGCCTGGAAGGGTTACCCCCTCGAAAGCCTCAGTTTCTGGCGCCTTACAAGCGGCAGCTTGTGTATTTTTGCTGACCAGTTTTCAGCCCGCTACGGCCCAGAGTGAATCGATTCAAGAATTACTTGACAAGCGCCAGTCGGCGGCCGACGCCCGGGCTAAAGGTAATTCTGCTGCCGCAGCCCAATCTATTCAATTGTCATCAGTTAAAGGGCAGGTGTTGTCGGCGGAAGGCAATCGTCCGGTGGGCGGCGCGCAGCTTGTGCTCACTGAAGATGGCGCTGACCACAGGCGATTTGAGACAGACAGCGACGAAAATGGATTTTTTCATTTCAATAATATTGAACCGGGCGACTGGCACATCACAACATCAGCAAAAGAAATGCTGTCGCATACGGTTTCGGTCAAACTCATTGCCGGTGAGGCCAAAGACATAGCTGTGGCCCTTGATGATTTAGAGCCCGTGGACGTTCTACGCGTGACAGGCAAGCGCAGCTTGATTCACCCTGAAAAAATCGGCAGCGAAACCAACCTTGATCATCGCTTCATTCAAGAATATAAAAGCGGCAATGACTTGCGCCAGCTGTTGGAAAGCACGCCAGGCGTCATGAATGACAGCTACGGCAATATTATTACTCGTGGCGAACACAATGCCGTCAACTACGTTGTCGACGGTGTAGTGATTCCGGAGGCGGCAGGGGTATTACAGCAAACCCAGCCGGTCAGTCCGAGATCGCTGCAATCAGCGCAAATAGATATCGGCGGCTACGAGGCCCAGGATGGTGGCGGGCCACTGGGGGCGGTGGCACACCTGAAGACCTTGCCGATTTTAAGCAAACCCAGTTTTACCATCGGACAACAGATCGGCGGCCCCCTGGCCGGCAGTATTTTTTATAACAGCAGTGGTGCGTTCAGTCAGAATCCGGCTCGCAAGTTAAATCGATTGCGTTTTGAATCTTCCGGATCTTTTCGCGGCTCTTCCATTCGCATCGCGCCACCGACAAAAGTCTTTGCCAATAACAACGGCGCTGACATTAATGTGCTGGCGCGCCTTGAATATCTGCTTACTCCCCGCGACAATTTGAAGCTTACAGTAGCCATCAACGAAAGCTTTCTTGGTGTGCCCACCGCCAGGCTTTCACGGCAATTTGGCGTCAGTCAATTTCAGCAAGATCGACAAGACTATTTCACTCTCAGCTATAAGCATAAATTTGAGAAATTCTTCGACGAACTCAATTTGCATTTACTTAATGGATTTTATGGTGAGACATTTCGCTCAACCAACCGTTTTGACCCCAGCCCTAATTTCAATGCCGATCAGCCCCTGCAGTCAATTGCCGTTCATGCTAAGCGTTTCAACTACATTTTTTCCGCTCAAGGCGATCTCACCAAAACCGCTTTTAAGACTCATCATTTAAAGACCGGGTTTCTCAGCGAAGTCAGGCCGGTGAAAACCAGCTTTGCCGCTACTTATTACAATGCCGATTACGTGGCCTCGGCCCAGGCGCAAAATGAGGCTAGCGGTCAGCTTAACGGGCTCTTAGCCAATGGCGATTTTGACGCTGCGGCTCAGGTAAACCCAAACCCGTTTCCCTATGGTGCCATGCTCAGCCCCTTCACAGGCCAGGTTGAAGGGCCTCAAATGCAGGGAAATGCCGGCAACTATAAAGGCTTTCGTTTTTTGCAAAGCGCCTTTTTGCAAGACCGCTGGAAACCAGAAAAAGGCTTTTGGAAACGCCTCACAGTAGACGCCGGCGTGCGCTTCGATTTGCAACACAGCGTCTATGGCAATGCCCTGGCCTTAGCCGGTAAGGTAGCTGAAACGCCTGGAGTCGAACCGTTTTCGCTCAAGCCTTTCCAGGCTCAGCGCATCACGGGAGCGCAAGCGAGCGGCAGGTACGGTGTCGCCTTTGTGATCAATAAAAAGACGGTGTTGCGTGGATCATATTCTGATATTTTCACACCTACTCCAGTAGATTATTTTCTAAGTCCGATCTTGCTCAGCGGTGGTATCGTCAATGGTATCTACCAGGGCACTCCCCGCCCGCTGCAACCAACCCGCGGACGACTGGTAGATGTCAGCCTGGAGACCCAACTTTCACCGCGTCTGGTTACTCGCACCAATTTGTTTTACAAAAAACTGCGAAACTTCGGTGACTCGGGAGTGATTGGCAATTTACCGATTTATAATCGGCTCACTAATAGCGCTCAAGAAGCCTATGGTGTAGAGACACGGGTCGACCTTAAGCCCGCAAGAAATGGCTACGGTTTTAACGGCTTCTTGTCCAGTACCGTACAAGTGGCCTATCTACGCGGCACTCACGGAGTATCCGGCGGGTTTTATGATTATCCGGAGCCTCCCCTGGCCAAATATCCCGATCATGATCGGCGCTTTCAAGGTACGGCTGGATTCGGCTACAGAGGCCGCTCAAACTGGTGGATGCTTGGTGATATTCAGACTTTGACCGGGCTGCAAAATGGTATCGATCAAGCAATTTTCGGGCCTCACGCTCTGCGCACACCGACGCTCACCATGCTTGGTGTGAGCGGCGGCTGGCAGCTTCCGCCCAAACTGCGCAAAAAATATGCCTTTCTGCCAACCGCCATCGATGTGCGAGTTGAGAACGCATTGAACCAACGTATGCCTGCTAATTCGGGCAGTCCTTTTCAGGGCACCCGCTACACTTTGCCCTGCCGCGTTCTGGCCGGTTGTTCGTGGACTGTGGGTAAAGACAACAGCAAACTCTCCAGCCGACCAGCACAAAAGCCCGCCGTTGTGCAGGCAACAACGCAAACAAGTCATTTGTAAAGACACTCGAATGACGCGAGAGCAGTGAGCGCTCTTTTTTGTTGATCCTACGAAATTTGAGTATATTCCGCCCGTTAAGCCTTGCCCCGGCGCCCTAGCCCCTGGTAGTCAAGAGTATCGCTCTATATACTCCACACCCGTGCACTAAGCCTAAGCAATTTAAACCAACAGCATTTCCGCGCTACTTAAAGCAGACAACTTTGTTGTTTGTTAGTAGGCCGGTCAATTGTATTGCGCTTGTGCACTGGGTTCGAGCAAGATGAGTCAATTGGCGTTCGATACTCTTTCGGGCGTTTTCAAACAAACATTTTAAATCAAAGAACTATGCTTTTCGACTTGCATTACTGGCCCCTGGCCCTTCTATTCGCCGCAATCTCTGCTTTGCTTTCTGGTTACCTTGGTTATCTTGCTCCGCTTAGCGCCAAGAAACCAAAAAACTCATGGGATGGAGAAGAAAAATCTGTGGCTCGTCTAGCTGCAATTCTTGCCTTCATTATTGCCCTGGTTGTTGAGCGCATCTGCTTTTATTACATGCAGCCCGCACTGACCGGCAGCTTTGGCGGATATTTCACACCTTTGTTTTTTGCCGTCCTGGTGGCTGTTCCTGTGGGTTTGATTTACGCGGGCGGACGCAAAAGTGCAATTTTGCGGGCGGCTTTGTTCGTGTCGATTTTGTTTGGCGTACCGATTTTGCAAACCACATGGAACACTGTCGGCCCCTATAACGCCAAGCGTTTCGCCACTCTGCCCAACATCACTGTCGCCAAAGTAACCGACATCATTCCGCCCACCGACGAGCAGCACATTGTGCAGGTAACTCCGAAAATGGCTGAATTAAAAGCACGCACAGTGGTATCAAGCAAAGGCAACTACAGCACCCGCTATTCGGTGGGCAACCTCACTCTGCAGGCCATTAATCGCCACCGTTACTATGCCGCTCCCCTGGTGCCCACCAATAACAACGACAGTTACTGGACACCGCTTTTCGGCACACGCAGCGAAAGCCCGGGGTTTGTACTGGTTGATGCTGAAGACAAAGAAGCGCCGGCGCAGTTGCGTGATGGATTTCATATCACTCTTTTTGAAGACGGTAACTTTTGCATGAATCTTGAGCGTTACGCTTATCAGCAAGGTTACAAAAACGGTCAATTGGAGAACGCAACTTTCGAAGTAGACAACAACTTTCAGCCGCATTGGAGCATCACTTACATTACTCCGGCTTATGGCGACATCGTCGGTCAAAAAATCTCCAAAGTTTTGCTCATCGATGTAGCTACCGCCGAGCCCAAGCTCACTGCCTACAATCAAGGCGATTCGGTGATCAAATGGGTTGACCGCGTTGTGTCCGCCGACCTGGTGAAAGAGTATGCCGAAGATTGGGGCAAGTATGGCCAGCCGTATTCGCAGACCGGATTTGGGGCCTGGTTCAAAGTTTTTCTCGGTATTTCTAAGCAAGACAGAATGCAACCGGCTGAAGGCGATGAAGGGCTTCTGCTCTCATACACCAAAGATGAGCACAGCATTTTTGTCGTACCGATGACTTCGGCCAGTTCATCAGACCATGGTGTGATAGGCGTTCTGGCATTTGAGACCGACCAGAATAAAGCGGTGTTCTATCCCGGCCTGCGCGGATTCAATCACGGCGGCAGTGTCGTAGAAACCATGTTTGGAGCCAAAGAAAACGGCTTTCAGAAATATGACGTGGAGAATCTTGAGCTTTACAACATCTACGGCCATCTCACCTGGGTTGCGATTTACACCAGAAGCCAATCGCTTGGCTCTACCGGTGGTGCCATTGGTTTTATGGACGCCAAGTCGCAAGAAGTCTCTGACGTAGCTTATGGCTCAGATTTGCCCACAGCTTTGCGCGAATATGCGGTGAAGCTGGCTCAGGGATCAGGCGGAATGCAGGCAACGCAGAATAATGAGATCGTAGAATTCGACGGTGCTATCTGGCGTATCGCCATTAGCGGTAGCTCGTGGCGCTTTCAACTGGTGGGCGACTCGCAGTACTATGATGCCACCACTCAGGTTTTCCCTGGTACACCCCTGTTGCGCGACGGTGACCACGTCAGCGGTACGTTTATGGACACTCACCAAGCGCAAGTCTCCGTGCGCGAGTTAAGACTTGTTTCGCCCGGCGCCGAAGAAAAACCGGCTAAGAAATAACGAGGAGATCTGGCTGCGATTAGCTGATTAGTGAGTGGGAGGACAATGTCCTCTCACTTATTTTCATTCTGGATACTAAACAACTTTTATTTTTTTCAAAAAACAGCATTTACCCTATGCACAAGAATATCTATCAGAACATCCTGGCATTTTTTTCTACAGCTTCCAAACTGGCTGCTACCCCGGAGATTGTCGGTCAACTCTGCCCGCATCTAAGCAAAGCAGAAGTTAAAGCGATTATCGCGAAGGCCGAGCGCGAAAAGTGCAGTTATTACTTCGCCATGCCGCCGCTTTTAATTGACAATGTGGTCGGCGTGGCCTGCATTGAACCCGCCAGCAAGGACGGAAGTGAGCCGCAGGTGGCAAGCATCTCTTTTGTCTTCGCGCAAAAAGTCACTCCAAAAAGCGTGCGCTATTCCAAACGAGCTCTTAATTTTGCTCGTCGATACTGGGGTGATTCACTAGTCACAGACAAATCTAAGTCGTATGTCACCATATGCGTGAAGGATCCCACAAAGCTTGATGATAATGGTTCTGCAACTACGACCACTTGCGTGCATTTCACAACGGCACGGAACTGGCAAGATCTGCTTGCTGACCATTCGGCACCACAAAGTCAGCTGATTAACAACAGCATTTTGCACATCACCAGTGTCGCGGCGCTAGCGATGGAATTGGGAAACGAGGGAGGCTGCTATGGTAATGATTGTTGTTGTGCTCATTGCGGCGGCGGTTTATTTTTGACGGTATGCACCGCTTGCAACCATAACTTTGAAGATGACGGCTGGAGCTGCGGTTGGAACACACCCTTGCCGGAAAAGATCGTTAGTTACCTGGTGCAACACGGTCATCAATTCGCCATCGATCCGGCCGTTGCTCGCCACTTCGAAGCGGCAAAGTGGTCTCAGAGTCAGTCAATTCGCATTCAAGAGGAACAAGCTCAGCGCATTATTGACCTCAAGCGACAATTAGAACTGGCGACCGCTCAGCTCACTTCCGCAAGTGAGCAAGAGCGCAAAGCAAAAGTTCAGATCTACCAGATCAGTGAGCTGCTCCACAGATTGAGCGACGACGCCAAGGACGACGCCGAACTGCGGCAAAAGCGTGTAGCTGCAGCAAGAAGAAACAGCAACAGAGAATTAATCAAATCACGCAAGGAAGCCAAGAAGCCCAAAAAAGCCGAAAGGCCAAGCTGACTAATCCGGCTATAACCGGCTTGTCGTAAAGCCTTGCCTTCTAAGTCGAGAAACTTAATTCGATTCACCAAACAATATTTTCAACAAATCAATTTTTATTCTATGAACAAGAGTGTCTATCAAAACGTTTTGGCATTTTTTTTCTACAGCGCGCGACCTTGCCGCGACTCCGGAGATTGTTGGTCAACTTTGCCCACATCTGAGCCAAGCGGAAGTCAAAGAAATTATCGAGGAAGCTAAGAGTAAAAAATCCAGCTATTTTTTTGCCGCGCCACCAATTCTTACCGATGAAGTTGTGGGGGTGGCGGGTATCCACTCCACCAACAGTGATAATGAACTGGGGAATGCGGTGTACGTCTCGTTTAATTTGCTCGCCGCCACTGGGGTGATTCACTGATACCTGACCAGTCAGCGTCGTCGGCAGCGATCATTTTGCCGCATCCCACCAGGCTAAGATCAAGGCCACCCTGTAATCGTTCTTTTCGGCTGGAATAGTTGTCCCAATGCCTGCAAAAATTGCAGACGACCTTGTGCAGCATGGCTATAAGTTTGCTATTGATCCGAAATTAGCGCGAGAGCTGGAAGAGGCAGAGTGGAAAGCGATCAAAGCTGCGTTGGAAAAAGCTACACAGGATGTTTTTATTGAGCAAGCCTGGAGGAAAAGATCGCTAAGGAATCTATTTCCTTAAACAACGGCTTATGGAGATGTTAAAAGCAAACCTCTGTGGTGTGCTTGCTCCTTATCCAATTCATTCGTGCTCACTCATAGTCATTCATTCACAACATAAACACAACCACACATGAATAACAACAACGCAGCGTTCGACGGACTTTGTGTCGGCTTGCTAATTAATTGCTTGCTCGAACGCATTTTTGACGTCCATATCGTCTCCAATACCACGGCTGTGATCATCGGCGGGTTGATAGGCCTCATTGTGAGCTGCTTACCAAAAATGTGAAAGCGATGAGTAAACAAAAATTGGCGAAATCGAATTCAATCATCAAAAACAGGGGCCCACTCTGGGGCCCTGTTTTTGATCCTGTTCTATTCATTCATATAGTATAGCTCCGCTATCAGATCGGGCCCTCAGCTGTTCAGCCCTTGGCACTGAAATCTGCCAGTGATAACATGGCGCGGTGAAAGCAAATACGGCGCAATCGCCTGACATCAGTGAAAATGGCCAGGACAAGACGCTGGTGAAATTCGCTCACGGATTTACCCCCTGGCTTATTCTGGCTTGCGTTTGTTTTGGACTCTATTGCAATAGTCTCGGTAGCTGGGCCTTTATGGATCCCGGCGAGACGTACTATTCTGAAGCGGCAAGGGAAATGATCGAAAGCGGCGAGTATATCGTGCCGCACTTGAACTATCAGGTTTATTTCTCCAAGCCGATTTTGACTTTTTGGATTACTGCCGCATCGTATTTGTTATTTGGTGTCAGCGAGTTTTCTGCCCGTCTGCCGTTTGGACTATTGGCCACACTGCTTGTATTTGCCACTTATTATGTCACCAGGATAATAGCCGGCAAGGGCGCTGCACTTCTGGCGGGATTAATTTGTGCCAGCGCACCGCTCCTGGTGGCGCATACTAAATTTTCTTGTATCGATATTGTCTTTACTACTTTCCTCAATTTAGGCGCTTACGCTTTTATTCTCAGTGTTTTTGCCGGTAAGCGTCTCTGGTGGCTTGTGCTCTGGGGCTCGCTTGGTCTCGGCATGCTGACGAAGGGCCCGGCCGCACTGCTGATTTTTGCCATCGGCACCACTTTGTATTTGCTGCTCTCCAAGCCGGGTCTGGCGCGGCTGTGGTTCTGGTTCAAAAGCACGAAGCCCATATTCGGCATTCCGCTTTTTTTTGCTCTGGTGGTTCCATGGTATTTCATGGTCTGGAAAGCCACTAAGGGTCTCTTTCTTGAAGTCTTCTTCGTTTACGAAAACCTGGCCAGGTTTCAAGGCAAAACCAATATGCACCGGCATAATTTGTTTTATTTTGTCAGTGTTCTCGCTTACGGCATCGCTCCGTGGTTTTTGATGCTGCCCCAGACACTTAAAATGACTTTCTTTCAGCCGATAGCTAATATCTGGCTTGGCGGAAAAAGACTGTCGTACAAGTCTACTTATCGGCCCTACGCTAAAGATATGAAGGCTAAAGAACCGGTTGGCGATGACGAAACTTATCGGGTAGAATATCTCAACGAAAAGCTGTTGCTGGAGCGTTCAATTTTTTATCTGGCATCATGGACGGTGGCGGTATTTGTTTTCTTCAGCGTCTCTAAGACCCAGCTTGATACTTACGCTATGCCCCTCATCGCCCCGCTTTCAGTATTGATGGCAATATCAATGCTCAGTCTGGCAGGCAGTAAAAAAGAAGGTGAGGCTGCTGCAGTCGAGGAGAAATTTGATCTTGAAGATCAAGAAAAATGGGATCGGCTCTGGCTTACAATTGTGCTCTGGCTAATTTGTCTTTTTTCTTTCGGCGCCGCCCTGACTTTGCCTGTGCTTGCTTTTGGCATTGAAACAGCCACAGGCAGTCAGCGCATCGGCCTGGCCATTGGCGGCTTGATTACCTTGCTGGGTGCAGCGGCACAATTGCGGCAACTACTCAAGAAGCAGCTGCAGAGCGAACTGTTAACTGCCGCCCTCACTATTTGCGTTTTAGTCGCCTATGTACATCCGATTGCTCTGCAAATATATGCGCGCACCAAACAAGATGAGATGGTTAAACTAGCGGGCTACTTGCCTGATAATCACGAAGAGATAGCTTTATACGGCCCCTTCAAGCCGTCCTTGATTTACTATCTGAAGCGCCCCATAGACACGTTTTCTTCGCTGGGTCAGTTTGTGGTGGGCAGAACAGCATCTGGACGTAAGCAACTTGTTTTTGGTGATGACGCACACATGAAAGATTTCGAGCGCCGGCCCGACCTCAAACTTACTATTCTCTATCGCGAAGGGAAGTGGGCCATTTATGAACTAACCAATGGCTATGCCGCGCGACCGCGCTCACTGGAAGAAAGTTTTAAAATGATTTTGAAAGCAGGACAGTCGCTTTCAGCAACTAATCAATTTGGACCATTGACTGTACCGCTAGGGGGCGGCGACGCTGACTGGTACAAAGAGAAAAAAGTTCGTTAGTCGTCGTTGGAATTGCTAACGATCTGCTGTCTGGTGCGATACGAAACACCCCGGAAGAGTGCAATTTTTTCCATGTGCTGGTTGGAAATAATGACGTCATAGACGCCGGTTTTACCATTCAAAACTGTTTCTTGAGCCACAGCTGTAAGTACATCGCCCGTGCGCGCCGGAGCGCTGTAAGTGATTGAGCAGTTCAATGCCAGGGTGCGGTTGTTGCGAGAATTACAAGCGAAAGCAAAGGCCGTGTCGGCCAGGCTGAAAGTTACTCCGCCGTGGCAAATGCCCAGGCCGTTGGCCATGTCTTCTCTAACTACAAGAGAAAGCTCAGCGTATCCAGGGCTGATTTGCTTGATTTGCATGCCGAGATACTGGCCATGCTTGTCGAGTTTTTGCATCTCATCGGCGACTTTTTGCGCAAGATTGAGATTTTTGTTGCTGGTCTCGTTCTTCAAGTTCGTAACCCCGATTTATTCTGCCGCCCCGGTAGGCAACTGCATAGCAAATTCTAGCGCTGTCTGCCAGGTTTTTCCACTTTCAATATCGAATATGCTTGATATCTTCTGCTGAGGGGAATAACTAGAAGACAGGGCACTGCCGTTGATCTCTTTCTGTTTTGTCTCCCCCCACCGTCCCCCACGGTAATTTCATCCCCTTCCAGTCTGCGATTTGCCCTATCTGCCTGCCTTTGGCATGATTGCCTGGGCGTTGCGCGAACCACGCCAGCTTTGTAGCGACTTAACTGCTAAAACCATGTATTAGCCGGTTCTGCCCCCTGGCAGGTTTGGGAAGGGCCATGGGTTGAGAATTTTCTTCCGATATCGGAAGAAAATTCCCTTTTTGGCTTTTAAAGAGCTTTGATCATGACCTCTTTGTTTCTATGCTCAAGACATATTCATGTCTTTTCAAATTTCCTGGAGCTTTTCTTCACCAATCAATAGCTCTATTAGCTCCTGACTATTTAACTGTGCGCGATTGGCGTGCGGATTTTATCACCTGAAAATTTAAAACGATGAAACGCGAAATCGCAGTGGCCTTTGGATGTGTCGTCGCCATGATGGCCACGCATGCATACCTCAAACCGGGCCCTCTAGGAAACACCATTGTTGTGCTGATTATGGCCGCCATGATGTGGGCATTATTCAGCGCCATTTTTTCGAAAGAACGCTAACAAGTATTTTTCACTAAAAATTCAACGTTATGATTTCAAAATCAAAAGGCGTGCGCCTCGTGTGGCTGCGTCGTGTGATTAGAGCCATAGTGGTTCTAACACTTTTGTGGTTATGTCTTTCCCCACGGGTTTTGCCAGGGCTGTACACACACAGACTGTTCCATCCTGATAAAGACAACGGCACCGCGCAAGATGTGAGCAATCTCGCTCATTTCAGCGCTGTTCCCAACCGGTCAATCGATTTTGTTGCAAGAGACGGCAGTCGCTTGCGTGGCTGGATTTTCTCTGCCAACCAGAGCAACACTCCTTCTGGAAAAGTATTTCTGGTTTGCCCTGGTAACGCCGGCGATATTCCCAAACGTCTGGAGTTCATCCAGCTGCTGCTTTCTACCGGTGCTTCAGTGTTCACCTATGAGCCACGCGGATTCGGAAAAAGTGAAGGTCGTCCAACCATAGCTCACATTTGCGAAGACGGCGAAACCGCTTACGATTACCTGACTGGAGTACTCGGCTACAAAGCCAATCAGATTTTCATCTACGGCATTTCTCTGGGCACCACAGTGGCCACCCATTTGTCTAGCGTGCGCCCCACCAGAGCACTAATCCTGCAATCTGGATTTGCATCATTGCCCCGCATCGCCCGCGAACATGTGCCGTTTTTGAAAATCTATCCCAATTTGCTCTTTCCTCGCAGTCCATCGCTGAACAATGCTGAGATTCTGGAAGAGAATCGGCTGCCGCTGCTAATCATGCATGGTGGAAAAGACAACATTATTGACGCCAGTCATTCAGAAGAAATGTTCCGGCGAGCAGTTGGTGCAAAGCAGTTCGTCCTTTGCCCAAGCTCCACTCACGTCAATATTGACCCGGTTGACAGCAGTTTGTTCAAATCAACGCTAGTGAAGTTTCTAGCTCAACAAAAATGAGGACTATGGGAAATCAAACACGCTGCCGGCGACGAAGGCACATTCGAGGTGCACCGGCAGCTTCTTTACTTCACTTTCGACCCAAACGACGAAGAAAAGCGTGATCCAGCGGCAGCTGAAGATCTAACGCTTTTCTTCGTCGTTTCTAATACTTGGCGATATAGTATTAGGTGTTGTCTACCGGGTGGTGAAGGAGGATTTTCTTCCGATACCGGAAGAAAATTTGCCACAGGGCACAGGTCTAGCCAGCCTCCAGTTAAAGATTAGCGCGAGTTAAGTGAGCCGGCTGTGGCAGCCCTCTGCCCACGCGTACTTTTACTATTTCGACCTGATCTAATCTCCAGGCCCCTCTTTAGTCATAGATGCGGGCATCTCTTTGAGCTAGGTTCAAATTATCTTTTATATTTTCCAACCAGCAAATAAACACGAATAAAAACCAAAAACTAACTACCTACTATGACTACCAAACATTCCCGTGCAACGCTTGTCGTTGTCGACGCTCAACCAATCGAATTCAAAGCAGCCCGGCATCCCCTCTTTCAGCAATCGCTTGTTGGCCTTGTGCAAAATGCAATTGCGCTGGGATGGGATATTCTCGTGCTCGAATACAGCGGAGCGGGCAATACCCTCTCTGAAGTGACGGCTCTGCTTTCACAGTATGCGCAAACGCAAACTATCGAAAAAGACACAGATGGTGGCGGCGAAGAAGTCTGGCTTGGGCTGGCCGAAAACGGCTTCGCTTATGGTCAGGTGTTCGTCTGCGGTTGCAACACTCACGGTTGCGTCCAGGACACCATCAGTGAACTCTCAGTGCTTTTGCCAGACTCAAAAATTGCGGTGGTTAAACCCGGCTGCAATGACGATCGCGGGAATACCTGGAGTCGCTTCAGCTGCCCTGCCAACGTCGAGCTGGTGGACAGCTTGTCTGCTGCCGCCTGAACAAACAAACCTCAACCAAGCTAAGTAATAAATCTGATCTGCTATGCGCAAAATCTATGTGACGACCTACAGTCGTGATTATCCCGGCCAGTTGGTGCTCACGCTGCCTGCTAAAGAGGTGGTTCTGGGCTATTGCTGCCGTGCTCCTGAAGTGAGTGGACGCCTGGCTGAAGCCTATGTCTTCGAAGTGGAGGCGCCCAGTCGAAATCGTAAGTTCCTCCCGCGTCGCG